>JAEEGI010006190.1_pt1 | contig 27098 bp, 26 predicted proteins | sample 8958751 | NCBI WGS metagenome assembly JAEEGI01 (sample SAMN16246545, study PRJNA631951) | gut metagenome | biome: gut microbiome; feature: rumen; material: KS-attached | host: Bos | place: Iran: Karaj | collected 2018-10 | reverse complement strand
ATATCAAGTACTTTATATAAATTACCTTTGAAATGTCTATAAGTAGCTCCAATTTTTATTTCTCTCATGCTTCCTCCTAGTAAAATTATACCATTTTTATAATAATTAACAAGGAAGAAATTAATTTGTTTTTTTGATACTAATATGATAAAATGTATGTAGTGATTTATATGAATGTTAATCAAATAAATATTATTACTTTGGCATATCTTGGTGATGCAGTATATGAAGTATATATTAGAAATCATTTAATTAATACGGGTATTGCTAAAGTTGAAGATTTACAAAGAGAAGCAATAAAATATGTTTCTGCCAAAAATCAAAAAAAAATATTAGATTTTTTAATGAATAATAACTTTCTGACAGAGGAAGAAATAGATGTTGTAAAAAGAGGAAGAAACTATAAAAGAGATAGTCATCCCAAAAATACAGATATTGTTACATACAAAATGTCTACAGGATTTGAAGCTTTAATTGGATATTTATTTATGTCTAATAATATTAAACGTATTGAAGAAATAATAAATTATATTTTAGGAGGTTATAATGAAGAAAATAATTAGTTTGATTGTAATTTTATTACTAGTTACGGCTTGTTCTAGTTCTATCAAATATGAGACTGTCGATGCGAACAAAGTTGCTGATTTTATCAATGATGGTGTTACTATTATCGATGTACGTAGTCCAGGAGAATATGCTGAAGGTCATATTAAAACAGCCATTAATATTCCGCTAGATGTTATTGATACGATTAGTTATGACAAGGACATTCCTATTGTTGTTTATTGTGCATCTGGAATTAGAAGTAAACAAGCAGCAGAAAAACTAGTGGAAATGGAATATACTAACATATATAATTTGGATGGTGGCATTTTGAATGCCGGAGAACTTTTAGGTGATTAATTATGTATATATATGGAAAAAATGTAGCCGTAGAAAAACTTAAAAGTAACGAAAAAATTAATAAAATATACATATCTAACCATTTTAGTGATAAAGAAGTGTTTGATTTAATAAAAAAAAGGAATATTCGATATTCTGTTGTTCCAAAAAATGTTATCGATAAGAAGGCTCCTGGATTAAATCAGGGAATAGTGCTAGATGTCGATGATGTAGAAACAAAAGAATTTGATTTTATTAAGACAATAGATAAGAAAAATCCTATAATTGTCATGTTAGATCATTTGGAAGATCCTCATAATTTTGGAGCTATTATTAGAACGTGTGAAGCTCTTGGAATAGATGGTATTATTATCCCTAATGATAGAAATGTAGGAGTAAACTCAACGGTTGTTAAGACTAGTGCTGGAGCAATATATAATATGCCAATTATACGAGTTGCTAATCTTTTAACTACTACGAATAAACTTAAGGATATGGGATATTGGATTATCGGTACGGATATGGATGGAGAAGACTATACTAAAATTGATTATAATATGCCGATATGTTTAATTATTGGTAATGAGGGTAGTGGTATTAGTAAAGTAATTCGTGATAATTGTGATTTTATTGCTAAAATACCAATGGCTGGTACTATTAATAGTTTAAATGCATCTGTTTCTTGTGGTATTGTTTTATCAAGAATTGTGACTAGTGATAGATAATGGAAAAGAACGATTATGAATTAGTGTATCTAGCACAATCTGGGAATGAAGATGCTGTAACTGAACTTTATCGAAGATATAAACCGATGATTATAAAAAAGAGCAATCAAGCAATACTTAAAGCAGATCATCATGGCTTTGATATTAATGATATAATGCAAGAATGTTATATTGCTTTCGATGAAGCCATTAAAAGTTTTAGTCAAGATGGGGATGCTTCTTTTAATACCTTCGTAAATTTATGCGTCAATAGAAGGTTAGTAAACTTTTTAAGAAAAGCAAAGAATAATAAAGAAAGCGTTTTAAATAACTCTATTACACTTAATGAAACACTGGAAAAAGTTCTTAGTGATGATGTTGATTTAGAAAAAAATTTAACAATGGAAGATACAGAAAAAGAAATTATAAAATTTGTTTTAGAAGAATTAACTGATTTTGAAAAAAGTGTGTTTGAATTAAAAGTTAAAAACTATACTGTTGAGGAAATATCTAAATTATTAGAGAAAGATGCAAAATCTATCTATAATACTATTCAAAGAATAAAAGCTAAGATTAAGAAAATTATTGAAAGAGATAACTAGATTTAGTTGTCTTTTTTTATTTTTAGGGTATAATATTTACTTAGAGATTACTTGTAAGGAAGTGAGATTATGGATCAAATTATTATTAAAGGTGCAAGAGAAAATAATTTAAAAAATATAAATATTACATTACCAAAAAACAAACTTATTGTTATGACTGGTGTATCTGGTAGTGGTAAGAGTAGTTTAGCATTTGATACAATATACGCTGAAGGTCAAAGAAGATATGTCGATAGTCTTAGTGCATATGCTAGACAGTTTTTAGGTGGTACAAGTAAACCTGATGTTGATAGTATTGAAGGCCTTAGTCCAAGCATTAGTATCGATCAAAAAAGCACTAATAATAATCCTAGAAGTACTGTTGGTACGGTTACAGAAATATATGATTTTTTAAGACTTCTTTTTGCTAGAATCGGTGTTCCTTATTGTCCTAATCATCACAAGCCAATTAGCAGTCAAAGTATTGAAGAAATGACTATTCAAATAATGAATCTTCCTGAAGGAAGTAAAATTAGAATATTAAGTCCTGTTGTATATGGTGAAAAGGGTACCCAAAAGGATTTAATTGAAAATTTGAGAAAAGAAGGATTCGCGCGTGCTAAAATTGATGGCGAAGACCATGATTTAACGGAAGAAATTTCTTTGGAAAAAAATAAGAAGCATTTCATTAGTGTTATTATTGATAGATTGATTATTAAAGATAATATTCGTAGTCGTTTATACGAAGCAATTGAACTTGCTTGTAAAAAATCAAACGGAAAATGTGTAATAGATGTTGTCGGTGGAGAAGAAATAGTAATGAGTGAGAAATATGCTTGTCCTGATTGTGATTTTTCTTTACCAGAACTTGAACCAAGAATGTTTTCATTTAATGCGCCATATGGGGCTTGTCCTGAATGTAATGGGCTTGGTATTAAAATGAAAATTAGTGAAGAACTATTAATTCCTGATAAAAACATTAGTATCAATGAAGGTGCTATTAAAACTGTTACAATCGAGCAAAATATTCAATATACGGAAATTAATACAGTTGCTAAATACTACGATATTGATCTTGATATGCCTATTAAAGATATTCCTCGTAACAAGTTAGATATAATTTTATATGGTTCTCCTGACTTGATGCATTTTAACTATTTATCAAAAAGTGGGGGAACTAGAACAAAAACGGACTATTATGAGGGTATCATTACCAATCTTGAACGTAGATATTTAGAAACAACGGCAACATGGGTTAGAGATTGGATAGATGGCTTTATGATAGAGCAAGAATGCCCATTGTGTCATGGTACAAGACTTAAAGAGGACATTCTAAACGTGCTTATAAATAATAAAAATATTTATGAGATGACTGCATTATCTATTTCTGAATTATATGACTTTATGAAAAAGTTAAAACTTAATGATGAACAAAAGAAAATTAGTGAACTATTAGTAAAGGAAATAATTAATAGATTGGAATTTTTAAATAATGTAGGTCTTGGTTATATTTCTTTAAACAGATCTGCTAGTACATTATCTGGTGGTGAAGCGCAAAGAATTAGATTGGCTACGCAAATTGGGAGTAAACTTACTGGTGTCCTATATGTTCTTGATGAACCTAGTATTGGTCTTCATCAGAGAGATAATGAAAAATTAATCAATTCTTTAAAAGAAATGAGAGATATCGGAAATACACTTATTGTTGTTGAACACGATACTGATACAATGTTGGCAGCTGATTATCTCGTAGATATTGGTCCTGGAGCTGGAACAGATGGCGGAGAGGTAGTTGCGGAAGGAACTCCTTATGAGGTTATGAATAATCCAAACTCTTTGACTGGTAAATATTTACGTGGAGATGAGAAAATAGATGTTCCTAAAAAGAGAAGAAAGGGAAATGGCCTATTCTTAGAAGTTAAGGGTGCTAAGGCACATAATTTAAAAAATATTAATGTTAAATTCCCACTAGGTAAATTTATTTGTGTTACTGGTGTATCTGGTAGTGGTAAATCAACACTTGTAAATGATATTTTATATAATGCTTTAATGAAATATGTATACAAATCAAGGACTGTCGTTGGTGAATGCAAAGATGTGCTTGGACTAGAAAATGTTGATAAAGTTGTACATATTACACAGGATCCAATTGGCAGAACTCCAAGGAGCAATCCAGCAACATATGTCTCTGTATTTGATGATATTAGGGATTTATTTGCAGATACTAAAGAATCTAAAATTAGAGGTTACGGTAAAAATAGATTCTCGTTCAATGTTAAAGGTGGAAGATGTGAAGCTTGTTGGGGAGACGGAGTGAAAAGAATTGAGATGAACTTTTTGCCGGATGTATATGTTCCTTGCGAAGTATGTCATGGTACTAGATATAATAGTGAGACTCTTCAAATTAAATTCAAGGATAAAAATATTGCTGATGTCCTTAATATGAGAGTTTCTGAGGCATTACCTTTCTTTGAAAATCACAAGAAGATTAGGGATAAACTACAAATTATGTATGATGTTGGTCTATCATATATCGAACTTGGTCAAAGTGCACCAACATTATCTGGCGGTGAAGCTGGTAGAGTTAAGTTAGCTAAGGAACTTCAAAAGAAACCAACTGGTAAAAGCGTCTTTATACTAGATGAACCTACGACTGGATTACATACCGATGATATAAAGAAATTACTAGTTATATTAGAAAGAATTGTTGACAATGGTGATACAGTTATTGTTATAGAACATAATCTAGATGTTATCAAAGTTGCCGATTATATAATCGATTTAGGTCCTGAAGGTGGCGATGGTGGCGGTACGGTTATTGCTACGGGAACGCCTGAAGAAATAGCTAAAGTTAAAGGTAGTTATACCGGTGAGTTTTTAAAAAAATATTTAAAATAAGAATTAAGAGAAATCTTAGTTCTTTTTTTGAATAATAATATTTGATTAACATACTATTTACTAGAAAAGAGGTATTTATGGAAAAAACAGAGGTTATTAAAAATATTGCCATGAGAACTGGTGGTGATATTTATTTAGGTGTTGTTGGTGCGGTACGCAGTGGTAAGTCGACATTTATAAGAAGATTTATGGAAAATCTAGTAATTCCTAATATTCAGGATGAATTTGAAAAGAAAAGAACGCTAGATGAATTGCCACAGGCTGCTAGTGGAAAAATGATAATGACAACGGAACCTAAATTTGTACCAGCAAATGCAGCAAAGATAATGATAGATAATTTTAGTGCTAATATAAAAATGATTGATTGTGTCGGTTATGTTATAGATAATGCCAAAGGAGTAGACGATGAAAATGGTCCAAGATATGTAATGACTCCATGGTATAGTGAACCAATCCCTTTTGTAGAGGCAGCAGAGGTTGGTACTGAAAAGGTTATTAAGGAACACTCGACGATAGGTCTTGTTATAACTAGTGATGGATCTTTCGGAGAATTTTCAAGAAATGATTATGTACCTGCTGAAGAAACTGTTATAAATGAACTTAAGGAAATAGGAAAGCCTTATATTGTTCTATTAAATAGTGCCAACCCATCGAATAGTGAAACTATTAAACTAGCTGAAGAACTCAAAGGAAAATATGATGTTCCTGTTCTACCAATAAATGCAGAATTAATGCAAGAACGCGATATGTATAATATACTCAGAGAGGCATTATATGAATTTCCTGTTGTAGAAGTTAAGTTTAATATTCCTGATTGGATTTCAATATTAAATCCTAACCATTATTTAAAAATAGAATATATCAATAAGATTAAAGAGAGCGTTACTGATATAGATAAAATTAGAGATGTTGAAAGAATTACTAACTATTTTGGCGATAGTGAGATGATTGAAAAAGCATATTTATCGGATGTAGATACATCTACAGGTGAAGTTACAATTAATTTGACCGCTCCAGATAATCTTTATAATACAGTATTAAAAGAGATAGTTAATGTAGATATTAGTTCTAAAGCTGATTTACTAAATTTATTTCAGGATTTTAATGAAACAAAGAAAGAATATGATCAAGTGAAAAGCGCTCTTAGGACAGTTAAACAAACGGGATATGGAATTGCATCTCCAACTTTGGCAGATATGAAATTAGAGAAACCAGAGATAATTAAGCAGGGAAGCAGATACGGAGTCAAGTTAAAGGCTAAGGCCCCTTCAATACATATGATTAAGGTAGATGTTGAATCAACATTTGAACCAATTATTGGAAGTGAGATGCAAAGTAAAGAGTTAATTAATAGTTTAACTGATAATAACAAAAGTAATGATATTTGGAAAAGCGAGATTTTTGGAAGAAGTTTGGATGTAATTGTACAAGAAGGAATACAAGCAAAACTAGCAATGATGCCCGATAATATAAGATATAAACTATGCCAAACACTAACCAAAATAATTAATAAGGGTAGTTCAACGATGATTGCTATCGTATTATAATAGACAAATAGTGTAAACAAAATGAAAAAATGGCTTGAAATAAGGCCATTTTTTTACTTAAAGTCTTGATTTTAAGGCTTTTTCGTGGTATTGTATTGTTGTAAGCATAGATATCGTATGCTTAAATAAGAAAACGGAGGTAATTTAAAATGACAAAAGCAAATTTAGTAGATTATGTTGCTGAAAATGCTCACTTAACTAAAGCTGATGCTGCTCGTGCATTAGATGCTGTATTAGCTGGTGTTACAAAAGGATTAAAAAAGGAAGGTAAAGTTACATTAGTAGGATTTGGAACATTCTCTGCTAAAAAGAGAGCAGCTAGAACTGGTAGAAATCCACAAACTGGTGCTGCAGTTAAAATTGCTGCACGTGTAGTTCCTGGTTTCAAAGCTGGAAACAAATTAAAAGATGCTCTAAACTAGTCTTTTATAAATAGAAAAAAACAACTATAAAGTTGTTTTTTTATTTTATCTCTCTATGTATGGCAGTGACTTTACCTAGTATCATATCCGTAGACATAATATTAACATTTAAACTTGGATATTTTGGATTCATAGCTTGAAGAATGATTCCTTTTGGATATTTATATAATTTTCTTACAGATAAGATATTTGCTTTAGTAGCAATGACTATATCATCTCCGTTTTTATAATCTTCTTTCTTCTCAAAGTATATGTGATCATTTTTTAGATAGAATGGGCTCATTGAATCATCTAATATTTTAACAGATAATTCTGATTTTCCTATTAGCGGTTCATAATTAGCATTTTTATAGGTATTAATTATTTTTTCAGCTTGAACAGTTAAGTTTTTATCTACTCTTGAATCATTAACATAATTCTTAACAAATTTGTTTTCTAATATTTCCTTTTCTTCATTACTTATTTCAATATCATTTAAAATTGATGTATCAATATTAAATATGTTGCATATTTCAAAGAAAATGTCATATGGAATATTTAGTAATCCTGTTTCATACTTGTGTAATGTTTGTCTGTTTTTTTGATGATTCAAGGCAACAGATAAATCTTCTAACGAATAATTATACTTATTTCTATTCTCCCTTATAATTCTACCTACAAATGGTTTTAGTTCATCGCTAACTAATTCTTTTTTTCTTGTTCTCATAAAATCACTTCCTTATTAACTTTGCTTACTTGCTATATATATTGGTATGGTACCAATTAGTCCAATTATTGTTTTTATTGTATATCTAAATATTAAACATAATATAATATCCATGGCTTTATATTCAAATAGATAAGCACCTAAGATAAATACAGTATTTTCTATTACTTCAACAATTATGATTGAAAAAATATTACTTAAAATTATCTTATTTTGTAATCTTTTTAATAAATAATATAATTTTGAACTAATCCATGTTGATAAAAGTAACGAAACAAGTAAAGCTAAATATATTCTTAAATTGTATGCAAAGATGCTATCATATGATTTATTTGCATATAAATTGTAATTACTACTTTCCATTAAGCCTGATAGATTACAAAAGCAACAACTTACTAAGACAGTTACTAGTATTAAAGCTAAATATGTTTTTAGTTCTTCAGGTCCTCTTTTCTGAGTAATTATATTACCTGCAATAATTAGTGATGTTGTTACTCCAAAACCAATTGGTACACTGACACTAATCATTTCTATTTTTTTAAGACTCATAATACAAGAAATAAATGTAGCAATTATACCATATACATATAATCCATCTGTTTTATACTTTTTAGATAATATTAGCATCAAAATATAACAAATTAATACTTCTGAAACGATAAGAATTAGATTCCTCATTTTATCACCTTCTTACCACTTACTATATAATTTATAAAAATTATATGTATTACTGTTATTGCTAATCCAATGATATATGTTGATATTCCTAAGAATAGGGAATATTTTACTTCCATAATACCTATGTAACATAAAACATAGAATATTACTGTATATACTATTGAAGTAATAATATATGTTAATGTTATGCATAATGTTGGATTGTTTTGAATATTAGCTACTAATTTATAAAATTTAGTAATCATAAACTGACTTAAGAACATCATGATTGGATATATTATTAATATTTTATAATTATATTCAAATGTTCCTTGCATGTTTATTGAAATTGTTTCAGTAGGTGCAGGGATAAAATAATTCATAATTAAAAGTAGTAATGCAACTCCAATATTTGATAATAAACATATCTTGTATAAGTTATTAACTTCTTTGTAACCATACTTGATGATGAAGATGTATATAACAGATAATGTAGCAATATATGGTATTATACCAACATTAATATTCATCTTTAAAAAAGTTGATACTTTGAAATTCAAAACAAAAGTAAGGAGTGTCAATAATACTACTGCAAAATATAGACCCCTCTTGTCTAACATTTTATATAAGCAGAAAATAGTTAAAAGAGTTAGGGCTACAAGTAATATAACAATTGTCTCTTCCATTTGACCACCTTCTTATTCAAATTAATTATAACACAAACAAAATAAAGATACAATTGTTTTTTGTATCTTTTTTCTTAAAATAGTTATTTCCTTATATTTATAGTATTTATGTCATTTATAAATAATTTTAATTTTGTTTCTAAATCTATATTTTTTACAATATCATCAATTGTAATTGTAGTAGTTATTATGTCTCTTTCATTGTCTTTTAATATTATACTAATTTTTTTATCTTCAAGGCAATAATTGGTTTTAATGAAAATGACGCCATCTATCATGTGATAATAGTAATATAATGAACCTACCAATTCTTTTAACTCTTCGGTTTCTAATGGAATAGGGGAATATTCCGAAAAAAGAATGGCTGTTTTTTTATCTATACCATCTGCCATAATAGGAATAATATTATTCTCTTTAAGATTTTTTATTATTTGATCCGAAACGTATTTATCTTTGAGATTATATATGTGTGATAATACTAATACTTTTTTATTGGGATTTGTTATTTTGTTTTTGCATTCATTTATATTGTTTAAATGGTATTTCTTTTGCTTATTTAAGGAATAGAAATAACTATACAATGTTCTTAATGGATCCCATGTTAGTTTTAAACCTATTTTCATATATATTAAAAATGGTAATGATAATCTTTGGTAGTAAGCACTATAATCGATAATTTGTTTCTTTGTTACAAGATATTTAAGATTATCATAGATATCATTAAATCTAGAACAGGCCTTATGGTGGCTATTATTACATATTCTTGCAATAAATATATAATCGCAATCCATTAAGGATAATATATGTCCAATATATATCCTATATGGAATACAAGTTGTAGAAATGGTATTGGCAATCCCCGTTGATATAATTTCTTCGTTAGTTTCGCTACTTATTATTACTTTGCATCCTAATTTCTTAGAAAAATGACGCCACATTACACCATTTTTGTGATAGAGGAGAGCTCTAGGTAATCCAATTTTTATTTTTTTCATGTTTCACCTAGTCAAGTATATGTGTATTTACTATGAATATAACAAAAAAAGATAGCTATTCGCTATCCTCTAATTCTTCTTCAGATAAAATTGTTAGATCTGCTAAATCTTCTTCGGCATATTCCTCTTCATCGTCTATTGAATTATACTCTTCGTTTTCTGTGCCTTCAGAATCTTCATCAATTTCTTCTTCATTTTCTTCATCATCTTTTTCTTCATACAAATCATCCATAACAATTTTTACTTTATGATTTGCTTTTAGATCCCATGTACCATCTGGTAATAAAACAAAATCTTTTGATGTTGTCATTGATTGAAAGAAATCTGCTATTTTATCTTGATATACTCTTTCAGATAAATCCAATAGTTTACATATTTCTTTAAACAAATCAGCCGTATTCATTGATTTTTTATTTTCTTCTAAATACAACTTAGCAATGTTAGTGTATGATAATAATTCAATATCTTCTTTTTTCATTTTACTTAATTTCATAATATCCTCCTACATTTCTTCTCTTGGTATAATACCAATTAAATTTAATGAATTATTTATAACTATTTTAATTGCTTTTAACAAGGCCATTCTTTCTTTTGTATATTCCTTGTCTTCAGTAATAAATTTTTCCTTAGTATAATATGAATGGAATAATGCTGCTAAGTCATATACATAGTTACATATGATATGTGGTTGTTTCTTTGTAGCGGCACTTATTACCGTATCTTCATATGATAATAATTTATTCATAATAGTATATGCTAAAGGTTCAGTAATTGTTTTATATTCTTCAAGTGATGTGACTTCTTCTTTGTAACTATTTAATATACTTGATATTCTAGCATTTGCATATTCAATATAATATACTGGATTCTCATTACTATTTTTAATTGCTAATGATAAATCAAAATCCATTTGAGTATCTAAACTCTTTGATGCAAAGAAATATCTTGTAGCATTTATACCTACTTCTTCGATTAAGTCATTTAAAGTAATTGTTTTTCCTGTTCTTTTACTAATCTTAATTTCTTCACCATCTTTTAGTAGTCTTACCATTTGTAGTATTTTTACATCTAAGATGTCACTATTGTATCCAAGAATAGTTAAAGCTCCTTTTAATCTATTAATGTATCCATGGTGATCTGCTCCAAGAACATCAATTAATTCATCAAAACCACGTTCTATTTTATTAGAATGATATGCTATATCAGGAAGCAAATAAGTATAACTTCCATCACTTTTTACAATAACTCTATCTTTTTCATCGCCATAATTTGATGTTTTTAACCATAAAGCATCTTCTGATACATAACAGGCATCATTCTTTTTAAATGTATTTAATACTTTATCTACATAGCCTCTATCATATAGAGACTGTTCACTTGTGAATACGTCAAAGTTTACTCTAAAAACATCTAAATCTTTTTTTATTTCATTTAATAATACTTTTAATCCTTCTTGTTTAAAGTATTCAATGTCTTCATCTAATTTAGTATCTTTATTTTCTTCATATATTGTTTTGGCTAGAGCAATAATTTCTTTGCCATGATAACCATCTTCTGGAAGTTTACATTCTAGGCCACATACTTCTTTGTATCTTTCTTTAATTGAGATTCCTAGATTATTCATTTGATTTCCAGCATCATTGATGTAGTATTCTCTTGTGACATCATAACCACAACTACTCATTATTCTTGATAAATTATCACCATAGGTTGCTCCTCTCCCATGACCAATATGAAGGGTTCCGGTAGGATTGGCACTTACATATTCAATATTAATTTTTTTATTATTGCCATAGTTGTTTTTACCGTATTTTTTATTTAATGAGATAATATTATTTACTTCATCAGTTAATCTCTTTTTCGTTAAATAAATATTTATAAAACCCGGTGCTGCAACTTCTACTTTTTCAATTATTTTATTGTCTATCTCTTTTTTTATTGATTCAGCTATTTCTAATGGACTTTTATGTAATACTTTGGCAAGAGCCATAGCAATAGTTGTGGAATAATCACCATTATTTAAATCTTTAGGCGTTTCAATTATAATATTTTCTTCTTGATAGTCAATATTATTCTTTTTTAAACTATCATATATTATCTCTTGTAATTCCTTTTTTATACTCATATATTTATTCACTCATTTCTATTTCATAGATATATTCTTCTTCACGGTCTTTTATAATATACTCTATTCTTACTATTTTAGCAATAGTTATTTTTTTAGTTATGATATTTATATCTATTTGCGAATTATATTCTTTTATATAATATTCTGATTTTGTTTCTTCATTACTTATAAATTCTAGTTTGTTAGAAAATATATCGTTTTCTCTTTCAATGATTATTTTGTTATCTAAAAGTTCTAATTTATGTTTTATACCATCTACGACATAACTAATTTTATTTTTATTTTTAATTGCGTTTGTATCTATGTATTCCACCTTGTTTTTTGTTATGTTTTTTAGGTATCCTTTTACTTTAATTTTAATGGAAAAACACCTCCAACCACAATTCAACCAACATTATATCATAAGTTATATAAAAATAGAACTCATAATTTTACTTTTTTTAGAAATAATAATGGTAGTATGATGAATGTGAGTGATTTCATGAAATTTTTAAAGAAAATAGTTAAGTTATTTACATTTTTTATAATTCTTTTTGTACTCTTTAATGTTGGGTTATATCTTTATTGTCTTATAACTCCTAAAATTGAAATAACTAGGAATCAGACTTACTATTTATATGACAATAAAGATAATCTAGTTTTTAATAATTATAGTTGGGTTAGTTTGAATGAAATTAGTAATTATTTAATAGATGCAACTTTATCGACAGAGGATAAACATTTCTATAAGCATTTTGGTTTTGACTATTTTAGAATCATTAAGGCAATTATTACAAATATATCTTCAGGATCGTTATCAGAAGGAGCTTCCACAATTACGCAGCAATATGCTAGAAATATGTATTTAAATTATGATAAAACATGGAAAAGAAAGCTTCAAGAAGCATTATTAGCATTTGAGCTAGAAACGCATTATACGAAAGATGAAATATTAGAAGGCTATTTAAATACTATTAATTATGGTGGTGTGTATGGAATAGAGAATGCTTCTTTGTATTATTTTAATAAAAAGGCCTCCGATTTGGATTTGGCAGAAGCATCAATGTTAGCAGGTATTCCGCAATCTCCTTCAAATAATTCTCCTTTATATAATAAGGATAATGCTAAAAACAGACAGAAAACGGTTTTACTACTTATGGTTAATAATGATAAAATTTCTGTAAGTGAGGCTTCTTCTGCTTATAAAGAAGATTTGTTGTATTTAGGTGTCAATAGTACAAATATTACCTCTGGAAAGCTATACTTTAAAGATGCTGTATTAAATGAACTTAAGGAGATATCTTCAATTCCAGAGTCAATATTATATACTGGTGGGATAAAAATATATACGACGATGGATGAAAGTGCACAAAATTATTTGGAGGAATCAGTAAATAGTAAGAATTTTAATGAGATGCAAGTTGGAGCTATTCTAATGAAACCAGAAAATGGGGAAGTATTAGCTCTAATCGGTGGAACTGACTATAATGTTAGTCAGTTTAATAGAGCTATTAATGCCAAAAGACAGGTTGGTTCTACGATGAAACCTTTTTTATATTATGCTGCTTTAGAAAATGGATTTACTTCTACATCTTCATTTATTAGTGAGAAAACGACTTTTTCTTTTGCTAATAATAAAAAATATACTCCTAAAAACTACAACGATAAATATGCTAATGGTTCTTTATCAATGGGGGCTGCAATTGCTTACTCTGATAATATTTATGCTGTAAAAACACATTTGTTTTTAGGTGAGGATAAACTAGCAACTATTGCTAATAGATTAGGTATTACTGGTAAAATGGAAGAGGTCCCTTCACTGGCGCTTGGTACCGAAGAAATATCACTATTTGATATGGTTTCGGCATATGCAACTTTTGCTAATATGGGTTATAAAGTTACGGGACATTTAATAAGAAGAATCGAAGATAATAATGGTAATATACTTTATGAATATAAAGATAATAAAACTAATGTTTTAAATGCGAGTTTAGTATATATATTAAATGAGATGTTAACATATACATACGATACTAGTTTTATCGATTATAATTATCCTACGTTAATAAGCTTGTTACCTAAAATTACTCATAAATATGCTATTAAATCTGGTACTACAAATACTGATATGTGGATTATAGGTTATAACAAGGATGCTGTTTTAGGTGTTTGGACTGGATACGATGATAATACCTTCTTTTCTTCTGGGGAAACAACATATCATAAGGATATTTGGATTGAGACAATGGAAAAATATTTAGCAAATAAAAAAGATAATTGGTATAATGTGCCAAATAATATAGTGGGAGTGCTTGTGAATCCAATTACTGGTGAAATTGCTAAAGAAAATGTAAGTAAAAGTAAAATGTTTTATTTTATAAAAGGAACAGAGCCATATGCTGATTATAGTTATGACTTAGATGCAGTATTTAAAGAAACTACTGAAAGTGAAGTAATTAATGAAAATAGTCAATAAAAAAAGTTCCATATTGGAACTTTTATAATTCAATAATTATACAACTACCATTGTCTCCATGATATGCCTTATATGCAACACCATTATTTTGAAGCAATGTTGTTACTTCAGTGAATTTGTCAGTCATTGGTGGTTCAATTGCTGGTGTTGGTACTGACATATCAAATTGTGGTGCTGTAGGTTCTGGATTAAATAATGGTTCTTCTTGTGGAGGTAATGGATTAATCATTTCTGGTTGTGGCATTTCCACAGGATTAAATTCTGGAACCGGAGGAGCAACTTGCTCTGGTGCTGCCATCACTGGAGGTGCTGGCATTGGCTCTGGAACAGGAATACTTCCATTTAAAACCTCTGGTTGAGGTGCATCAGTCATTGGTGGAACTCCTAAATTATCCATACCAGTAAATAATGGTTGATCTAAACTTGGTGCATTCATATCTGGCACTTGAAGTGGTGGTACCATATTGTCTACAGCAGGTTCTGGAGTAGGCATTGGTGCTACTGGTTCAGGAGCCATCATTGGCTCTGGTGCTCCCATCACTGGAGGCGCTGGCATTGGAGCTCCTGTTGGAACTTCAAGAGTAGGCATTGGTGCAGGTTCATTTACCTGTGGAAATCCTACCATTCCAGGTGCAGGTGCAGGAGCTTGTTGATTCATTGTATTTAATGACACATTATTATTTGATTCTGGATTAGGACCATAATTTGGGAAAAAATTTTCATTATTCATATTATCACTTTCCTTTTCTTCTTTTTCTTCTTCTTCCATGATATTTAAAGATTTCATAATATCATCGATTGCATTTTTGATTTCTTCTTCAGAAATTTTTTTCTCGTTAATAAGATTATCTAATTCTTTTACTGTTAACTTTTCATTAATTATTCTTTCTAAGAGCTCTGTCTGTTTATCTAATTCTTTCACAGTCAGTAAGCTTCTAGCATGTTTTTCACTTATTTTCTTTTGGATTAGTGCTTCTTGCACATTGTTTGGTAGCGTTAACAGCCTTAATTTATTCGATATAAAAGACTGAGATTTTCCAATTTTATTACCTAGTTCTTGCTCTGTCATATTTGTACTACGCAATATTTTTTCATATGCTTTAGCTTCTTCGATAGCGGAAATATTTTCACGATGAAGATTTTCAATTATAGCTAGTTCTATTTCTTCTTCGTTATCTACTTCTTTTATGATAGCAGGAACTTGCTCTAGACCTACAATTTTTGCTGCACGATATCTTCGCTCTCCAGCAATTATCTCGTACTTGTCATCTTTTTTTCTTACCAATATTGGATTTAATATTCCATGTTTTCTTATTGATTCAGCTAATTCATTCAATGATTGTTCATTAAAATTTTGTCTTGGCTGCAATTGATTGGGTACTATTAAACCAATATTTATGTAGGTTATGCTTTCAGTTGTCAAAAAAATACCACCTCTCATTCTTTTCTACCCTATATTAATAATATACTAATTTTATATTTTTTTCAACATATTTTTATAAATTATGGTATACTTTTGCTGGTGGTATAATGAAAAGTGATATTAATTTTAATGATGCTGTAGATTTTTCTAATCAAGATTCATTATTATTAAAAAGAAGAGAAAATCGTATGTTACTTAGTGATTATCAGGTTATGGTACTTAAAAATAACGGGATAGATTATAAAAAATATAGTAATTTTCATGATTTATTATTTGATGTTGAAGAAATTCTATTTAATGATTATGATGATGAGTTAGATTTAGTTAGTGGTCAAATTCAAGAAATGGTATATTATTCAGATACAAAAAAATGAGATACATTTTATATATCTCTTTTTTTTATATCTTTATATTGTCTTGGATATCTATTATCTGTCTCTTGCATTTTTTGAATTCGATAAATAGTTCTTTTGCTATTCTCAATTGGCAATGTAAATTCAATTATTTCTTCATTAGATAAATGTAGTTTTTTATAGTAATTATCAATATTTTGCATTTCTTCAGCAATTGAAGACTTCATTGCTATAAAATAACCATCTTTTTTTAGTAGCGGGATAGAATATTCAAGTAGATGTTTTAGTGGTGCTACAGCTCTTGAAACTACTAAATCATAATGTTCTCTTACTTTATGACTATATTCTTCTGCTCTTGCATTAACGACATTTATTTTTGTTAAACCTAATTCTTTTATAACGTTTTCTAAGAATTGGCATTTTTTACTAGTAGCATCTAATAAGGTTATTTCTAAGTTAGGAAAAAATATTTTTAATACCATGCCCGGAAATCCTGCTCCTGTACCAATATCACAAATAGTTTGATTTTCTAGTTCGATCATTTTGAATATTGTTAAAGAATCATAAAAATGTTTTAAGTATACTTGTTTTTCTTCGGTTATGGCTGTTAAATTATATTTTTCATTTTCGGAAACTAATATTTTATAGTATTTATCTAGTTGTTCTAATTTTTTATCTGTAACATCAATATTAATTTTTTTTAGTTCATTTATAAATTCTTCTTTATTCATGATAATACTTCCTTAAATATATCATTAAAATGGATATATCTGATGGGTTAACACCACTAATTCTTAGGGCTTGCCCTAATGTAGTAGGATTTATCTTTTGTAATTTTTGTCTAGCTTCACTAGCTAAATTAGGTACAACATTATAGTCAATATTTGTTGGAATTTGTTTTTCTTCATATTTAAGCATCTTTTCAGCTTCTTTGTTGACTTTATTGATATATCCTTCATATTTACTAAATATTTCAGCTTGTTCTAATTCTTCTTTAGTATAATCTAAATCTATAAACTTTTCTTCTTGTAAAATAGACATTGTAATTTCAGTTCTTTTTAATAGATTATATAAACTAATTGAATCTTTTAAAGTAGCACTATTTAATTTTGCTAATTTTTCATTATTTTCTTTAGTTGGATTAATTTTTGTTTCTTTTAGAATAGAGATAATCTTTTTTATATTTTCTTTTTTGTTTATAAATTTTTGATACCGTTCTTCTTTTATTGTACCAACTTTATAACCATATTCAGTTAGTCTTAAATCGGCATTATCGTGTCTTAAAATTAATCTATATTCGGCACGAGATGTTAGCATACGGTATGGTTCAATTGTTCCTTTTGTTACTAAATCATCAATTAAAACACCAATATATGCTTCATTTCTTTTTAATATTAATGGTTCTTTATTATCGATTGATAAGGCTGCATTAATTCCTGCAATTATTCCTTGTCCTGCGGCTTCTTCATATCCACTTGTACCATTGATTTGGCCAGCAGTATAAAGGTTTTTTAACACTTTAGTTTCTAATGATCTATTTACTTGAGTAGGGTATATAGCATCATATTCAATAGCATATGCGTATTTATTAATAATAGCATTTTCTAGACCTGGTAGTGAATGAACCATTTTTTCTTGGACATCTCTTGGCATGCTTGTTGAAAATCCTTGAAGATACATATCATCATAATAGATACTTTCTGGTTCTATAAATAGTTGATGTCGTTCTTTATCGCTAAATCTAACGATTTTATCTTCTATTGAAGGGCAATATCTTGGCCCAACACCTTCGATATCATCTCTTCCGCCATACATGGCTGATTTATTTAAATTATCAAGAATTATTTTGTGAGTTTCAGGCGTTGTATAAATTAAATGACATGGTATTTGCTTAGTTACGTCATAATCATTTGTTGCTTCAGTATTGAAGCTATAACACTCGCTATCGCCTTTTTCTTCGTGCGTTTTAGAAAAGTCAATAGAACTCTTTTCAATTCTTTGTGGAGTTCCTGTCTTAAGTCTTAAAATATCAAAACCATATGCTTTTAATTTATCGCTTAAATGCATTGATGGCTTTTCACCATGAGGACCACTTCTTGTTCTTTCACTACCTATTAATATGTCAGCTTTTAAATATGTTCCTGTTGTCAAAATAACTTTTTTACTATATATTTTTTCATTTGATTCGGTAATTACTCCCTGAACTTCTTTGTCTTCAACAATCAAATCCTCAATCATAGCTTCTTTAATCTCTAGATTTTCTTTTTTTTCTAATGTTTCTAGCATTGTTTTTGGATATGTTACTTTATCTACTTGTGCTCTTAATGATCTAACAGCAGGTCCTTTTGATGAATTTAACATCTTCATCTGAAGTTGTGTTTTATCGGCAATTCTACCCATGATACCACCTAGAGCATCTATCTCACGGACTATAATACCTTTAGCACTACCACCAATTGAGGGATTACAAGGTAGGGTAGCAATGTTATTTTTACTAGCCGTTATTAAAAGTGTTTTCTTTCCAATTGTGGCAGCAGCATAAGCGGCTTCACATCCTGCATGTCCTCCACCTACGACAATAATGTCATATTCCATAGTTATCACTACTTTCCAAGACAGAATCTAGAAAATATTTCATCTATTAATTCATCGGTGTATGTTTCACCAATTATTTCACCTAAAATACTCCAACTGTTCTTTAAATCCATTTCAATAATATCTATTGGAAGTTCTTTTTCAATATTTTCTATACAGTCATTTATAATATTTAATACTTTATTTAACAAAGCAATACTTCTTGCATTACTTAGATAAGTCATATCTTTAGTATTAATCATTTCTAAATTAAACATTTCAATTATTTTATTTTTTATTTTTTCTATTCCAATTCCTTTTGTAATACTTACTTTAATTGCATTTTCTTCATCTATTTTCAATTTGTTATCTAGATCTATTTTATTTATGACAATAAAATGTTTTTTATCTTTTATCTTTTCTAACAATTCTTTATCATTATCATTTAGTTCTTCGTTGTTATTTAGCATGTAAATAATTAAGTCGGCTTTCTTTATTGTTTCTAAGCTTTTGTTTACGCCAATACTTTCAACAATATCATCTGTTTTTCTTATTCCTGCAGTATCTATCACATTACATACAATACCATCAAGAATAAATTTACCCTCTACGATATCTCTGGTTGTTCCTTCAATTTCAGTTACAATGGCTTTATCTTCTTCGAGTAAGGCATTTAATAGACTACTTTTACCAACATTTGGTTTACCAATTATACCGATATTGATACCTTCATTAATAATTTTGCCATTTTCTGATTCTTTAATTATCTTTTTAATTTTATCCTTAAATTCTTTAATTTTTGGTAATATTTTATTATTTGTTACTACTTCAATATCTTCATATTCTGGATAATCAATATTAACTTCTATATTACTAATAATATCAATTAGTTCACTTCTTAATGATGATATTAAATTGGAAGCAGTACCATTTAATTGTTTCATAGAGGTACTTCTTGAAAGATCTGTTTTAGATTCGATTAGATTCATGACACCCTCAGCTTGCATTAGGTCTATTCTTCCATTAAGGAAAGCTCTTTTAGTAAATTCACCTGGTTCAGCTAATCTAGCCCCATTAGATAGAACTAATTCTAAAACTTTTTCGGTTGTACTTATTCCACCATGGCAATTAATTTCTACGACATTTTCTCTCGTAAATGTTTTAGGTTCTAACATGACACTTACTAATACTTCATCAATTAATTCTCCATTAGAAACAATATGTCCATAATGAATTGTATGTGTTTTGGCATTTTTTAAGTCTCCATCAAATAATTTATCTACGATATTTACGGCATCTTTACCACTTAATCTAATAATAGATATCGCTCCGACACCTAGGGCTGTTGAGATAGCAGCAATTGTATCTTCCATAATTTTCCCTCCAATCTGCATATATTTTAACACAGATATAAAAAAAAAGATATTTTTTTAATATCTTTTACATTTCTTTAGGTTTAATGACAACACATCTATTTGGTTCTTCGCCAACAGATTCAGTATATACATACTTATTGTCTGATAAGATACTATGAATAACTCTTCTTTCATAAGAGTTCATACTATCAAGTTTTACTTCAACTTTTGTATCTTTTACTTCTCTTGCTATTTTCTTAGCCATAAATTCAAGATTCTTAACTTTTTTATCTTTATAATTTTCAACATCTAAGATAATACCAATATATTCTTTTGTTTCGTTTGAAACAATTTGTCTTACGATAGTTTGTAATGCTTCGATTGTACTACCATTTCTACCAATTAGTACAGCATTGTGATCTGAAAATAATTTAATAGTAATATTATCTTCACGTCTTCTTACTTCTAAATTAACTGTAAGACCCATAAGTTTAGTTATTTCAATGATACTTTCTTTAATATAATCAATTAGATCATTATAATTAATAACTTCTATTTTGACATTTTTCTTAAGTAGTGTGTTTTTTTCTTCAAGCACATTAACAATTAAATTTTGTTCTACGACTTTTAATTCAGTAGTTGCTTTTTCAATTGCTTCTTCTTTTGTACGTCCTTCATATTCATATTTTTTCATTAGTTAACCTTCTTTCTTTCAACCATTATATTTTGTATTATAGTAAATACATTTGATGTTATCCAATAGATACCTACAGCACTTGCTAATGTAAATGAGCTATAAGTAATTATGGCTAACATAAAGTATAATGTCATCTTCATATTTCCACCTTGTGCAGTTTGATCTTTTAATGTTTTTCTAAATGAGAATAATGTTGCTAAAAAGATTAAAACTACTAATAAAATATAAATATATTCTCCTGATTTAATTCCTATCCAAGGTGTTTTTCCTAATTCAAAGAATAATAATTTATCTTCGAAGATAGCTGGTGTTCTATTTATTGCTTCATAGAATGCTAATAATAAAGGTAATTGAATAAATGCAAGTAAACATCCAGAAATTGGATTAATTTTATATTTTTGATATATTAACATCATTTCTTGGGCTTTTTTATTTTGATCTTCAGTACTTGTTTTATTTTCATATTTCTTTTCCAACTTAGCAAGTTCAGGTTGAGCTTTCTTTAATAATTCAGATTGCATAGCTGTTTTTCTAGTAAATGGAAATAAGATGAGTCTTATTAATAAACAAGTTACAATAATTGCTAAACCATAATTTTTAAGTAATTTTCCTATTTGAATAATTAACCAAGCTAATGGTTTTACAAATAAACTTGTCCACAATCCTTCATAGTTTTTTAATGGTGTAAATTTTGCACAACTTGGTAGCGATTTAATATCTACGCCATGTTCTTCATATATTTTGATTGTGTCTTTGTTTGTTGGCTTACAGATAATATTTTCAGTTACAGTTCCACCAGTTATTTTGTTTCTTACTATTTTATTATCACTATCTTTTAGCATTTTTGTACAACCAGTTAAGGCAAATATAATTATTACTAATAATAACATTTTTTTATAATTTTTCATTATTTTCCCACTTTCTTTATTAAATTTAATAGTTCTTTTTCTAATGAGCCATAATCTGTAGTAGTAGTGGCTTCTTTAATAATTATAACATAATTATATTCCTTTGGTATATTTTTTTCATTAGTAATTATAATATTTTTTATTTGTCTTTTTATTTTATTTCTAACATTGGCTTTGCCTATTTTTTTAGGTATTGTTATACCATATTTATTCATATCAGACTTTTGATAATAAATACTGAAATAATTATTTCTTACAGATTGTTTTTTTGATATTATTTCAGAAAAAAGACTACTTTCTTTAATTATTTTATCTTTATTCATAATTACTCCTTTACCATTTTATAAACAAAAAACCACTGTTAGTGGCTATGCGCTTAATTTTTTTCTTTTTTTTGCTCTTCTTTTATTTATTACATTACTTTTCATTCTAGCAAAAAAACCATGTTTCTTAGCTTTTTTTCTTTTGTTTGGTTGATAAGTTCTTTTCATATATATTACACCTCCAAGTTAAAATCTTCTTTATTATATAGAATTAGGTGAATTATGTCAACAAATTTTTTGCTTTTTTAATTAATTTATCTTTTATTTTACATTTTTTTTTGATATAATGTTATAAAAGAATAGAGGGATTTTTTATGTTTGAAAAAATATTATCTATTACAAAAAACTATGCACTAGTAAAAGTTTCAAACAATATTAGTGACGATATTCTTAATTATAATGTTGTTTTAGAGGATAAAGATAAGAAAATTCTTGGTGAAATTGATGAAGTAGTCAATGATGAAGCAAAAATTTCTTTTCTTGGTGAATTCATAAACAACAAGTTTTTTAGTGGTATAATTCGTAGACCAACATTAAATGCCACGATTAGAATTATTAATCAGCAAGAACTTGGAGAACTCGTTGGTGATAACGATAATAAAACGATGATTCTTGGTGTTAGTCCATTATATAATGATTATCCAGTTAAGGTTAATATAAATGAAATGTTTAGTAACCATATGGCTATATTTGGTAATACTGGTTCTGGTAAAACATGTGGTGTTGCTAGAATTATTCAAAACTTTTTCAATATGAAAGATAAAATTCCATTTAATAGTAATTTCTTTATATTTAATAATACAAGTGAATATGATGCAGCATTTAGAGATATTCATAGTTTAAATTCTAATTTTAATTATAAATTATATACGACAGATAAATCTGATCCTTCAGGAAATCCAATTAAAATTCCTTTATGGATTATGGATGTTGATGATTATGCAAATATTTTAGATATAACTGATTATTTTCAAATTAATATTATTGAAAAGATGCTTAGTTTCGTATCTATATTTGCAAGAAACGATGAAGAATCTATTAGATATAAAAATCATTTAATTGCTAAGGCTATTATTGCTGTTTTATATTCTAATCAGGTAGCTGCTAAAATAAGAGACCAAATATTTAATATTTTAACGGATTGTTATACCAATGAACTAAATTTGGATGTTGAAGTTCCTGGTATAGGATATACAAGAGAATTTAGAAAATGTTTTGATATTGATAATCATGGTGATTTTGTTGAAAGAATATTGGTTACAAAATATATCCAGAGTTTTGTTGATAACAATACTGTATGGAAAGAAGATTATGTACCTTTATATTTCAATTTAGATCAGTTGGAAGTAGCTCTTAATTTTACTTTGATAAGTGAAGGACTACTTATGAATGAAAAATCATATAGTGAAGCGATAGCATTAAAAGTTAAATTACATTCAATCAATAATAGTTCTAATAAAGAATTTTTTGATGTTCCTAGTTTTATTACACCAGAACAATATATTAATTCATTATTAGTAACACCAGCTAATGGTAGAGTACAAATAGTTAACTTTGTTTTGGAAGAGGTTGATGATAGACTTGCTAAAAGTATTGTTAAAGTAATATCTAGAATACTATTTAAGTTTTCTAAAAGACTTCAACCTAGAGGTTCTATGCCTATCCATATAATGTTGGAAGAGGCGCATAGATATGTTCAAAAAGATAAAGATGTTGATATTTTAGGTTATAATATTTTTGAAAGAATTGCTAAGGAAGGTAGAAAATTTGGTGTAATTATGGATTTGATTACTCAGAGACCTACCGAATTGTCTGAAACAGTTTTGTCACAGTGTTCTAACTTTATTATCTTTAAGTTGAATCATCCAACAGATTTGGAATATATTAGGAAGATGGTTCCTAACATTAGTTCAGATGTAATTGAAAAACAAAAATCATTACAGTCAGGAACTTGTGTTGCGTTTGGTAGAATGATGAGAATACCAATGATTGTAAAAATGCAAATGCCTAATCCTGAACCTCAAAGTGCGAATGCATCTATCTATGATAAGTGGATTGTGGAGTGGAAAGGACAATAGTTATATTTCCCGGGAAATTATTTCCCGGGTTTTATTTTCCACAGATGTTGTTGATAAATATATACCTTTTTTTGTTATTTTTAAGTGTTTATTGTAATTATCAACAAAACCCTTATTTTTCAACATGTTATAACAAATGTAGATAATTTTATTAACAGGGAAATATTTGTATTAAAAATTGTTGAAAACTCTTTTAAATCCTTATTTTATATGGTATTATATTGTTGAAAAGTTGTTGATAACTTGTTTACAACTTGTTGATAGTGAAAATTGTTGTAGACAAAGCTTTTTAATGTGTTAAAATAAAGTTAGAACTGAATGTGAGGTAGCGGTTATGAATGGTAGAGAACTATGGAATAAATTTTTAGACAACTTAAAAAACGAACTGACTAATATGTCTTTCGATACGTGGTTTAATGAAGAGGATACAAAATTTTATTCTTTGGAAAATAATGTACTTACCATTACCGTCAATCAAGAATTTATAAAAAAACATATTGAAGAATTTTATCTAAATATGATGAATGAGGCTATGGCGAAAGTTACCAACGATAATATTACATTCAATATTATATTAGAAAGTGAAATACAGGAATTAGAAAAGAATAAACATAAAAATGATACTTTTAATGATTTAGTAGTTCATGAGAAACAATCTCCTTTTAATGCTAATTTAAATCCTGATTATACTTTTGAAACATTTGTTGTTGGTAAAAGTAATAATTTTGCTTATAAGGCTGCGGTAATGACTGCTGAAGCTCCGGGATCATATAATCCTTTAGTATTATATGGTGAGAGTGGTGTTGGTAAAACTCATTTAATGCATGCGATAGGCAATTATATAATAAAGAACTCTGATAAGAAAGTATTATATATAACGAGTGATAAATTTGTTGATGAATATACAAGAATATTTAGATATAGTGATAAAAATAATTTTGATAAGATTGATGCTTTTAAAGAAAAATATCGAAATGTAGATGTTCTGATGATTGATGATATTCAGTTTTTAGGTACTGCACCAAAAGGACAAGAAGAGTTTTTTAATACATTTAATGAATTACATAGTGCGAATAAACAAATAATTATTGCTTCGGATAGACCTGTAGATGACTTAAATTCATTTGAAAATAGACTTATTACTAGATTTAATTGGGGACTTACAGCAAATATAGCAACACCTGATTATGATCTTAGAGTAAATATTATTAAGAATAAGTTAGCATTTAAGGAAACAGCTAGTGATATACCAATAGAAGTTATTGAATATATTGCAAATAATTTTGATTCGGATATTAGAAAGTTAGAAGGTGCTATTACAAGAGTATTAGCATATTCATCTATGTTTAATCATGGTGAGGTTACTTTAGATATTGCAGTTGAAGCTTTGAAAGATCAATTGCATGGTAAGAGTATTTATAAGAATGATGTACAAAGAATTCAAAGGGCTGTATGTGACTACTACAAAATTAGTATTGAACAAATGAAAGGTAAAAATAGAAATAATTCTGTTAATTTTCCTAGACAAGTAGCAATTTACTTATGTAGAGAATTAACGACAGAATCTTTTCCTAAGATTGGTTCTTATTTTGGAGGAAGAAATCATTCTACAATAATTAGTGCTGATAAAAAAATACGAGAAGAAATTACTAAGAATGATGATTTAAGAAATGTAATAAAAGATTTAAAAAGGAGTTTGAGTTAGTTGTTGATTGGTGTTAATTATTTCTTATTATACCAACATACCTTGTTGATAAATAAAACGTTATAAAATAAAGATTTTAAGTAAGTTATCAACAGTATCAACAAGTATAATAGTTATAATAATTCAATTAAGAAAGAAGGAAAAAAATATGAAATTTATTATTAAGAAAAATGTTTTACTTGAAAATTTATTAAATACATCTAAGGCTATTTCCAGTAGAAATTTAATTCCAATATTAACAGGTATTAAATTTGATTTAAAAAAAGAAGGATTATATTTATTTGCTAGTGATTCTGATATATCTATTAGAACATTTATACCAAAAGATCAAATAGAAAAAATCGAAGAAGTTGGTAGTATTGTTATTAGTGGAAAATATATTGTAGAAATTATTAAAAAATTACCTGATAGTGATATTTCAATTGAAGTTGTTGATGGATTTAATATGATTATTCAAACAACTGGTTCTGAATTTAATTTAAATGGAGTAGATCCAAATGAATTTCCTAATTTAGATTTAGAAGAAACTAAGAATCCAATTGTTTTAAATCCAATATCACTTAAGAGTTTAGTAAATCAAACTTTCTTTGCTACATCTCTTTCTGAGACAAGACCATTACTTACAGGTATTAATTTTAAATTAAATAAAGATAAACTAGAAGTAATTGCAACTGATAGTTATAGATTGGCTAGAAAAGAAATTAAATTAAATGATAAATACGAAAATGAATTTAATTTAGTTATTCCTAGTAAGAATTTAGTGGAATTATCTAGAATGCTAGATGATGATAATGAGAATATTTATCTACATGTATTTAGTAATAAAGTTTTATTTAAATATAAAAATATGATTTTCTTATCAAGATTAATTAGTGGAACATATCCAGTATCTTCAAATATCATTCCAAGTAAATTTAATGTTGATATTGAATGTGAATTTGATTCTCTATATGATATGATTGATAGAGCTTCTTTACTTACATCAGATAAGGATAAAAATACAATTAAACTAACATTAGAT
>JAEEGI010006185.1_pt1 | contig 27104 bp, 31 predicted proteins | sample 8958751 | NCBI WGS metagenome assembly JAEEGI01 (sample SAMN16246545, study PRJNA631951) | gut metagenome | biome: gut microbiome; feature: rumen; material: KS-attached | host: Bos | place: Iran: Karaj | collected 2018-10 | reverse complement strand
CTATTGCAGATTATTTGACTCGTATGAGAAATGCCATAATGACAAAGCATAGAGTTGTTGAAATTCCTGCATCGAATTTGAAAAAAGAAATCACCAAGATATTGTTCGAGAAAGGCTATATCCTGAACTATAAGTTCGAGAATGAGGGCCAGCCCAACCAGTCTATCAAGGTTGCCTTAAAGTATCATCCGGTAACCAAGATGTCTGCCATCTCAGAATTGAAGCGTGTTTCAAGTCCTGGTTTGAGAAAGTATGTCTCTGTTGACGAAATGCCTCGAGTCCTCAATGGACTGGGTATTGCCATCGTCTCCACTTCCAAAGGTCTTATGACCGACAAGGAAGCCCGTAACCTCAATGTAGGCGGTGAAGTTTTGTGTTATATCAGTTAATAAAGAGAGGAGAAATAGAAATGTCAAGAATTGGTAAATTACCTATTAAACTGCCAAAAGGCGTAGAAGTTTCGATGTCTGACGACAACGTTTTGACTGTAAAGGGACCTCTCGGACAACTCACACAGAAGGTTAATCCTGCCATCACGATGAATGTTGAGGACGGTGAAATTCATTTTGTTCGTCCCTCTGACTCGAGAGAACACAAGGCTCTGCACGGCCTCTATCGCGCCCTTGCCGCTAATATGGTTAAAGGTGTTTCTGAAGGCTTCAAGGTTGTTCAAGAAGTTATCGGTGTTGGTTACAAAGTTCAGGCCAATGGACAGGTGCTGGAGATGGATCTTGGCTATTCGCACAAGATTTTCTTCGAGCTTGCTCCCGAAATCAAGGTCGAAACTGTGACTGAAAAAGGTAAGAACCCCATCATTACGATGACCTCTATCGATAAGCAAGTTTTGGGCCAGGCTGCAGCAAAAATTCGTTCGCTCCGTAAACCCGAGCCTTACAAGGGTAAAGGTATCCGCTTCCAGGGCGAAGAAGTCCGTAAGAAGGCTGGTAAAGCTGCTGCTAAATAAAATATAAAAGGTTTAAACTGACCTTAAAAGAAATAATTATGGCAACAAAAAAAGACATAAGAAGAACAAAAATTAAATACAGAATTCGTCATAAAGTCTCCGGCACTGCCGAGATGCCTCGCCTGTCTGTCTTCAGAAGCAACAAGGAAATCTATGCACAGGTGATTGACGATGAGAAAGGCGTAACACTGACCGCAGCCTCAACTCTTGAGAAGACTGTTGAAAAGAGTGGTACGAAAAGTGAAATGGCAGCCAAGGTCGGCAAGCTTATTGCTGAGCGTTCACTTGCTGCTGGTATTAATACCGTGGTGTTTGACCGTAATGGTTATCTCTATCACGGCCGTGTTAAATCGTTAGCTGACGCAGCCCGTGAAGGCGGCTTAAAATTCTAATAAGTTATGGCAGAAGTAAACGTAAAAAGAGTTAAATCAAGCGAGATCGAATTCAAAGATCGTCTTGTTGCAATCAATCGTGTAACCAAGGTTACCAAGGGCGGTAGAACGTTCAGTTTCTCTGCTATAGTTGTTATTGGAAATGAGAATGGTGTCGTCGGATATGGCCTGGGTAAAGCTAAGGAAGTTCAGGCTGCCATCCAGAAGGGTGTTGATGATGCCAAGAAAAACCTTATAAAGGTTCCGGTGCTTAAAGGTACTATTCCTCACGAACAGACTGGAAAATATAGTGGCGCTCGAGTATTCCTTAAACCTGCTGCTCCGGGTACCGGTGTAATCGCCGGTGGTGCTATGCGTGCAGTTCTCGAGAGTGTCGGAGTAAAAGACGTGCTTGCTAAGTGTAAAGGCTCTTCAAATCCGCACAGTGTTGTAAAGGCAACTATCAATGCGCTTCTCCAAATGAAGGATCCTTATATGGTTGCTCAACTCAGAGGTGTTTCACTGGACAAAGTGTTTAACGGATAATTATGGAGGACTTAAAAATGGCAGAAAAGAAACTGAGAATCAAACAAGTTAGAAGTAAAATAGGTCATCCTGCTGATCAGAAAAGAACTCTTGAGGCCCTTGGCTTGAGAAAAATTAATCACACCCGCGAAGTTGTCGCTACTCCTCAAATTTTGGGTATGATTGACAAAGTGAAGCATTTAATAACCGTTGAAGAAATTTAATCTGTAACTAAGAAAGGATAAATATAATGAACTTAAGCAATCTTAAACCAGCAGAAGGTGCCGTCAAGCACTCAAAACGTATTGGACGTGGAGCAGGTTCTGGCAAAGGCGGTACATCTACACGTGGTAATAAAGGTGCAAAGGCTCGCTCGGGCTATCACGCCAAGATAGGTTACGAAGGTGGTCAGATGCCTCTTTATCGTCGTGTTCCGAAGTTTGGCTTCAAGAACATCAACCGTGTTGAATATGTAGGTATTAATATTGACACACTTAACAATCTCGCCGAGAGCAAAAATATTAATGATTTCAATGTTGAGGTTTTCAAACAGAATGGATTGATTTCAGGCAATGACAGAATCAAAATATTAGGCCGCGGCGAATTGTCAAAGACTGTCAATGTGACTGCTCACGCTTTTTCAGCTACCGCCAAGAAAGCTATTGAAGACAAGGGCGGTGTCGCTACCGTTATCGAATAATAAATAAATTGATACACAATGAAGAGATTTATCCAGACACTCAAAAATATTTGGTCGATTGAGGACCTGCGTAAGAGAATCCTTTATACATTGGGTTTGGTACTTGTTTATCGCATTGGTTCTTATGTCGTCCTGCCGGGTGTCGACCCCTCACAACTTGGAGCTCTTCAAAAACAAGGTTCCGAGGGCCTGTTGGGATTGTTAAATATGTTCTCGGGTGGAGCTTTCTCCAACGCTTCCATTTTCGCTTTAGGTATTATGCCTTACATTACGGCTTCTATCGTTATCCAGCTGTTTGTAATGGTGATCCCTGCCTTTCAGAAAATGCAGCGTGATGGTGAGAGTGGCCGTAGAAAGATGAATCAGATTACCCGTATCCTTACTGTGGCAATTACTGGTTTCCAGGCTCCTGCTTACATCACTAATATGATGTATCAGCTGCAGGGCTCTGCAACGGCGCTTCATCCTTTTGACGGTACTGGTCCTTCGACATTCTTCTGGATTTCAAGTATCGTCATCCTCATCTGCGGTACTCTGTTTGTGATGTGGATGGGTGAACGTATTACTGACAAGGGTGTTGGCAACGGTATTTCTCTCCTTATTATGGTTGGTATCATTGCTCGTCTTCCGTTCGCTTTGGCAGCCGAATTTATGGCTCGTCTGACCGAAAGCGGAGGTCTGGTTATGTTCCTGTTCGAGATTGTAGTACTGCTCGCTGTAATCTTGTTGGTTATTCTGTTAGTACAGGGTACTCGCCGTATTCCTGTCCAATATGCAAAGCGTATTGTCGGCAACAAACAATATGGCGGAGTGCGTCAGTATATACCAATTAAGGTTAACGCTGCAGGTGTTATGCCAATCATCTTTGCACAGGCTATTATGTTCATTCCCATAACTTTTATGGGTTTCAACAATGATACTCCGTCAAAGTTTGCTTTGGCTTTTGCAGACTACAATGGTTTCTGGTATAATTTGGTGTTTGCAATCCTTGTGATTCTTTTCACTTATTTCTATACCGCTATCGCTATCAACCCCAACCAGATGGCAGACGATATGAAGAAGAACGGCGGTTTTATTCCTGGTGTCAAACCTGGTAAAAAAACAGCTGAGTATTTGGAAGATATTCTTTCCAAAGTAACTCTTCCCGGTTCGTTTTTCCTTGCCATCGTTGCTATTCTACCCGCCATTATTCGTCTGTTTGGTGTCAATACCCAGTTCGCACAGTTCTATGGTGGTACTTCGCTTTTGATTATGGTTGGTGTCATTCTTGATACCCTCCAACAGATTGAGAGCCACCTCCTGATGCGCCATTACGATGGTTTGACCAAAACCGGACGCATAAAAGGACGTACATCAATGGCTATTCAAGCATAAGATTTCAAAAAGCAAGAATGATTGTACTCAAGACTATAGAAGAAATAGAACTGATTCGTAAGGCAGCCCTCCTCGTCGGCAAAACGCTGGCTGAGGTGGGCCGCCATATTAGAGCTGGTGTTACAACCCAGTTCTTGGATCAGATTGGAGAACAATTCATTCGCGACAATGGTGGTATTCCGTTGTGTAAAGGTTATGAAGGATTTCCTTCTGCCCTATGCATCTCTGTTAACGATGTTGTGGTTCACGGCATTCCGGGAAATGTTTTTCTGAAAGATGGAGACAATGTTTCACTTGATTGCGTTATAGAACTTGACGGATATGTTGGAGACTCGGCTTATACATTTGCTGTAGGTGAGATTTCACCTGAAATGCAAAGGCTTTTAAAGGTGACTAAAGAATGCTTATATCTTGGCATTGAAAAAGCAAAGCCCGGTAATCGCATAGGCGACATTGGACACGCTGTTCAATGCCACGCAGAGAAAAACGGATATGGTGTTGTACGTGAACTGTGTGGTCACGGCGTCGGATTCAAAATGCACGAGTCGCCCAACGTTCCTAATTATGGCGTCAAGGGCACGGGTACTCTTATAAAGGAGGGAATGGTTATCGCCATTGAACCTATGATAACAATGGGATCGAAAAATGTAAAGTTCTCCCAGACTGATGGGTGGACTTGCCGTACTAAAGACGGTAAACCAGCAGCTCATTTTGAACACACCATTGCTGTCGGTGCTAATGGACCAGAGATTCTTTCATCTTTTGAATTTATTGAAAAATAAAAACACAGTATTTTGATATATGGCAAAACAAGCATCAATACAATTGGATGGAACCGTGGTTGAGTCACTCGGCAATGCAATGTTCCGCGTCGAACTGGAAAATGGTCACGTAATCATTGCACATATTTCTGGCAAGATGCGTATGCATTACATTAAAATCCTTCCAGGAGATAAGGTGCAGATTGAAATGTCGCCATACGATCTCACAAAGGGAAGAATAACCTATCGTCACAAATAAGCACCAGTTGCTCAAAAAAGAAGAAAACAGATAAATTATCAATACAATGAAAGTAAGAGTTTCTGTAAAGAAAAGATCTCCCGAATGCAAGGTCGTTCGTCGAAAAGGGATCGTTTATGTAATTAACAAGAAAAACCCAAAATTTAAACAAAGACAGGGCTAATTAACAAAAAAGTATTATCAATTTATGGCAAGAATTGCAGGTATTGACTTACCCAAAAACAAGAGAGGTGTTATAGGTCTGACCTATATCTATGGCATCGGAAGAAGCCTTGCCTCTGAGATCCTGGCCAAGGCTGGTATCGATGAGAACAAGAAAGTTCAGGATTGGACTGACGATGAGCAGAATGCACTGCGTACCATCATCAATGATGAGTATAAAGTAGAAGGTGCACTCCGTTCTGAAGTCCAGATGAACATCAAGCGCCTTATGGACATTGGTTGCTATCGTGGCATCCGTCACCGCTTGGGTCTTCCTCTGCGTGGTCAGAGCACCAAAAACAACGCCCGTACTCGTAAGGGTAAGAAGAAAACAATCGCTAACAAGAAGAAAGCTACCAAGTAAGAGTAGCATCCGGCTGATAAAATAGCCGTGTAAAATGTAAAATCAAGCAAGTAAGTAAAAATTATGGCAAAAACTTCTAAACCGACTAAAAAAAGAGTCGTAAAAGTTGAACCTCAAGGAAGAGCATGCATCTTTGCATCCTTCAACAACGTTATTATTTCGTTGACCAATAATGCCGGACAAGTGATTTCTTGGTCGTCAGCAGGAAAAATGGGCTTCCGCGGATCGAAGAAAAACACTCCGTACGCCGCTCAGATGGCTGCGGAAGATTGCGGTAAAGTTGCTTATGATTTGGGCCTAAGAAAAGTAAAGGTCTTCGTCAAGGGACCTGGTTCAGGACGTGAATCTGCAATCCGTGCAATCAATGGCTGTGGTATCGAGGTTACAGAAATCGTTGACATTACACCGCTGCCTCACAATGGTTGCCGTCCCCCCAAGCGCCGTCGCGTGTAATTATTAATTTTAACGTTACGTTAACTTTAACATTAAAAAGTAGAATAAAATGGCAAGATATACAGGTCCTAAAACCAAAATTGCAAGAAAGTTCCACGAACCGATTTACGGTCCTGACAAGAACTACGAGAGAAAACCTTATGCACCTGGAATGCACGGCCAGAACAAGCGTCGTGGCAAAACCTCTGAATATGGTATCCAGTTGCAGGAAAAACAGAAAGCGAAATATACATACGGCATTCTTGAACGCCAGTTTGTGAAAATATACGATGAGGCTTCACGTCGTGGAGGCATCACTGGTGAGGTGCTTCTGCAACTCATTGAGGCCCGTCTCGACAACGTGGTCTACCGTTTGGGTATCGCCCGTACGCGTGCCCAGGCTCGCCAGCTTGTCTCTCATCGTCATATTGCCGTCAACGGCAATGTGGTCAGCATTCCTTCCTATTCTTTGAAAGAGGGTGACATCGTTTCGGTTCGCGAGCGTTCCAAATCACTCGAAATTATCACCGACTCGCTGGCATCACGCGCCAACAACTATTCTTGGTTGGAGTGGGACGGCGCAGCAATGACTGGTAAGTTCCTCAACTACCCCCAGCGTGCTGACATCCCCGAAAACATCAACGAGCAGTTGATCGTCGAACTCTACTCCAAGTAATAGTCTGTAAGGAGTAACTCAATTTTAATTTCATAGCAAATAAGAAAGGAAACAGTAAATGTCAATATTAGCTTTTCAGCAACCAGACAAGGTCGTTATGCTTGAGTCTGACGACTTCAGAGGGTCATTTGAATTTCGCCCTCTCGAGCCTGGCTACGGTATCACTATCGGTAACGCACTGCGTCGTGTACTGCTCTCATCTCTCGAGGGCTTTGCAATCACGTCTGTGCGTATTGACGGTGTAGACCACGAGTTCTCCTCTTTGCCCGGCGTGGTTGAGGATATGACCGACATAATCCTCAACCTTAAACAAGTACGCTTCCGCCGTCAGGTGGAAGATACTGATGCAGAAAAAATCAGTTTCGAGGTAAAAGAACAGAACGTTTTCAAAGCAGGCGACCTCAACGAGTACCTGCAGGGCTTCCAAGTTCTCAATCCGGATGTGGAAATATGCCATATGGAACCCACCACAAGCCTCAAGATAGAGCTTACTATCGAAAAAGGCCGTGGTTATGTCCCGTCTGAAGAGAACAAAAAGTCTGGCGACCCCATCGGAGTCATTGCTATCGACTCGATTCACACTCCTATCAAGAATGTGAAGTATGAAGTCAGCGACTACCGTGTGGAGCAGAAAACGGACTATGAGAAGCTCACCTTCGATATCGAGACTGACGGCTCCATCCACCCCAAAGAGGCTCTTAAAGAGGCTGCTACCATCCTGATCCAGCACTTTATGCTCTTCAGCGATGAGCGCATCTCTATCGAACTCGAACCCAAGCAGGTTGTCGAGGAATTCGATGAGAATACACTCCACATCCGCCAGTTGCTCAAAACCAAGCTGATTGACCTCGACCTCTCGGTTCGCGCCCTCAACTGCCTCAAGGCTGCTGAAGTCGAAACGCTCGGCGATCTGGTTTCTTACAATAAAGCTGATTTGCTAAAATTCAGAAACTTCGGCAAGAAGTCGCTCATTGAGCTCGAAAACCTTGTTGCCTCCAAGAATCTGGATTTTGGTATGAACATTTCAAAGTATAAATTAGATAAAGAATAATAACTATGAGACACGGTTGCAAAGTAAATCATTTGTCAAGAACTCACTCGCACAGAGTTGCGATGATGTCCAATATGGCCACGTCTTTAATTATGCATAAGAGAGTGGAAACCACTTTGGCTAAAGCCAAAGCGTTAAGAGTATATGTTGAACCGCTGATTAACCGCTCGAAAGAGGATTCGACACACAATCGCCGTATCGTTTTCAGCTACCTGCACAGCAAGGAAGCCGTCAATGAACTGTTCCGCGAAGTGTCGCAGAAGATCGCTAACCGCCCCGGTGGTTACACCCGCATCCTCAAGACTGGCATCCGTAAGGGTGACAACTCAGAGATGGCCATCATCGAGCTCGTTGACTACAACGAGAATATGTTGAAAGAGCCCAAGGCTAAGAAAGCCAAGAGCACTCGCCGTGGTCGCGGTGGTAAGAAGGCAGAAGGCGCTGAAGCTCCTGTAGCAGAGGCTCCCGTGGCCGAAGCTCCTGTCGCTGAGGCTCCTGCCGTCGAAGAACCCAAGGCAGAGTAATTTCGACAAATAACAGGATAGAGTGTGGGCAATATATTGCCCACACTTTTTTTATTGCCCCAAACGCGGCGTCGGGGGCGCGCTGTGAAGCCAAAACAAATAGCAACGGGCAAAACAGATTTGAACGTTTTTGAATGGATTCCTTAAGATTTTGAGCTAAGCGACCCCTATAAGTGAACCACGGATAGACCGGATTCAACGGATAACCAATTTGACAATGCGACACACCCTGGATTGACGATGTTTGATGGTGCGACACACCCCGGACTTCGTTTTCATTCACCGCTTCGCTATCGGAACGGCCACTGGCAGTTCCTTCTCCCCTCTCCGAGAGGGGTGGCCGAAGGCCGGGGTGTGTCGCATTGTCAAGTATCCATATCCTGAGGTGTGTCGCACTATGAAACCAAAACATATAATCGGCTTTCGGCGACGGTGCCCTATTCGAATTGGCACCCGTTTGGGGCCTAAAAAACAAGCATTCATTACCAGTAAGTTACAAGACATCCTTCGGTCGTTGTCCGATTGTTGTCCAGTTGTTGTCCAGTTGTTGTCCAGTCATTGACTGGACAACAACTGGACAACGAGCGGACAACGACTGGACAACGAGCGAAGGAAGGGTGGGGCAGAGCCGGCGTAATTCCAGTCAGGTGATGCTGTTGGGCTGTTTCACCTTCCAACACTAATATTATTTCTTACTTGCTCTTCGGCGTTGTACTTGGTAGTTGAGTCTACAAGATATTTTTTTATGCATCTGATACAATAAAACGCTTGGATGTGACGTTAGACTATGTTTTATAATATAAATCTACAACTATGTCACAAATTATAGGTATCAGGGGCCGCCAGATTCTCGACTCGCGCGGCAATCCCACAGTGGAAGTCGAGGTGTTTACCGAACAGGGCGCTATGGGTCGTGCTGCAGTTCCGTCGGGTGCATCGACGGGCGTGCACGAGGCTTGCGAGCTTCGCGATGGCGACAAAACGCAGTATCTTGGCAAGGGTGTGCTTCAGGCCGTACAGAATGTCAACAACGTGCTCAATGAGGAGCTGCGCGGTATGTATGTGTCCGAACAGCGTGCCATCGACCAGAAGATGATAGAACTCGACGGTACCGACAATAAGTCGCGCCTCGGAGCCAACGCCATACTCGGTGTCAGCCTGGCCTGCGCCAAGGCCGCCGCTATGGAGACCAACCAGGAGCTGTTCCACTACATTGGCGGCTGCAACGCCTACACGCTGCCTGTGCCGATGATGAACATCCTCAACGGTGGCTCGCACGCCGACAACAGCATCGACTTCCAGGAGTTTATGATTATGCCTGTGGGCGCTCCGTCGTTCACCGAGGCCCTGCGTATGGGTGCCGAGGTGTTCCACAACCTCCGCTCGGTGCTTAAGAACAAGGGCCTGTCGACCAATGTGGGCGACGAGGGCGGTTTTGCACCCAATCTGGGCTCGAACGAGGAGGCGCTGATGTGCATTCTGCAAGCCATCGAAAAGGCCGGCTACCGTCCGGGTGAGGACGTCTATATCGCCCTCGATGCCGCAGCTTCAGAGTTCTATCTGGCCGACGAGAATATGTACCACCTGAAATGGAGCACTGGCGACAAGCTGACTCCTGAGCAGATGAGCGATTTTTGGAAGAACTGGGTTTCGAAATATCCCATCATCAGTATTGAGGATGGTATGGCCGAGGACGACTGGGATGGCTGGCGCCTGCACACCGATGCCATTGGCGACCGCTGTCAGCTGGTGGGCGACGACCTGTTTGTCACCAACGTACAGCGTCTGCAGATGGGTCTCGACAAGAACGTGGCCAACTCAATCCTTATCAAACTGAACCAGATAGGCACTCTGTCGGAGACTATCGATGCCGTCAACCTGGCTACTCGCAACAAGTATACCTCTATCATCTCGCACCGCTCGGGCGAGACCGAGGACACGACCATTGCCGACCTCGTGGTGGCTCTGAACACGGGCCTTATAAAGACCGGCTCGGCAAGCCGTACTGACCGCATCTGCAAGTACAACCAGCTGATGCGTATTGAGGAAAGCCTTGGTGACGAGGCCTACTACCTTGGCAAAGACTTTAAGTTTATCAAAAAATAAGTGGAGTGAATAGAAGTTAAAGGGATTTATGGGGAAGTTAAAGGGACAAATGTTATGTATTGTCATTTAACTTCCCTCTAATTTCCCTCTAATTTCCTTTTAAACTTTAATCTGAATAATGTCAGAACTCGAATATCAGGAAGGCCGTACCGAACTGGACGCGCTTGGGCAAGTGGCTCTCATAAACCGTCTGACCGATGACTTCGCACCGGTCAACGAGTCCACCGTCAAAGGTGTGGGCGACGACTGCGCCGTTGTGGGGCAAGGCAAGACAAAGACACTTGTCACGACAAATACCCTTGCCGAAGGCATCCACTTCGATATGATGTATACGCCGCTCAAGCATTTGGGCTATAAGGCAGTGGCTATCAGCCTCAGCAATATTGCCGCAATGAACGGTACGCCACGCCAGATTACAGTAAGTGTCGCTGTCTCCAACCGCTATTCCGTCGAGGCCCTTGAGGAGCTGTATGCCGGTATACGCCTTTGCTGCCAACGCTATGATGTTGACCTTGTCGGCGGCGATATGAACAGTAGTCGCTCGGGTATGGTGCTCACCGTCACTGCAATAGGCGAGGTTGACGAGGAAAAGATAGCCTATCGCTCGGGGGCGAAACTGCACGACCTTATTTGTGTCAGCGGCGACTTGGGTAGCGCCTATTCCGGCCTCCTTATCCTTGAGCGCGAAAAGGTGACGTATCAGGCCAACCCCAATTTCCAGCCCGACCTTGATTCATACGACTATGTCCTTGAGCGTTTCCTTAAACCGGAACCACGTATGGATGTTGTACATAAACTGGCCGAGAGTGGTGTGGTGCCTACCTCGATGATAGATGTAAGCAAGGGGCTTGCGTCTGAGCTGCTGCATATATGCAAAGCCTCCGACTGCGGCTGCGAGGTCTATGAGGAACGCCTGCCGATTGATTACCAGACCACACGCGTATGCAGTGAGATGAGCCAGAATATGCTACCGGTGTCCAACGCCCTCAACGGCGGCGGCGACTACGAGTTGCTGTTCACCGTCAGCCAGAAGGACTACGACAAAGTGAAGGATATGGAGGGCATTCATATTATCGGTCACATTACAGAACAGGGCTCGCCCGTCGTTATGGTGACACCACAGAATAGTACTATTACCCTTACGGCTCAGGGCTTTAGATATTAGTAGGAAAAGAATATGGAAGATAGTTTCAAACACAAGGGGTGGCGAATGGAGATGGTGAAAAAGCTGGGCGAAAAGGGCATTAGCGACCAGCGTGTCTTGACGGCAATGTCCTCTGTGCCGCGCCATCTGTTTCTTGAAACAATGCTCGACTATATGGCATACGAGGATCGCGCCCTGCCTATTAAATGCGGACAGACCATCTCACAACCCTCTACGGTGGCTTTTCAAAGCGAATTGCTCGACGCCTCGCCCGAGATGAAAGTGCTCGAGGTGGGCACCGGCAGCGGCTATCAGACTGCTGTTCTATGTGCTATGGGGCTGAAAGTTTACACCATCGAGAGGCAGAAAGAGCTCTACGACATCACAAAGCCGCGCCTCGAAAAGCTGCACTACCGGCCCAAATGCTTTCTTGGCGACGGCTATAAAGGATTGCCCGAGTATGGTCCTTTCGACCGAATTCTCGTCACTTGCGGGGCACCCGAAGTCCCCGAGGAACTCTTGTCCCAGCTCAAAGTAGGTGGCGTGATGGTCGTGCCGGTAGGCAACGAACAGCAGGAAATGCTCCGAATTGTCAAAATGGGAGAAAAGCCCAGCGATATACTGCAGCAACGCTACGGCAACTGCAATTTTGTGCCAATGCTTGGCAAACTTGACTATGGTAAACTATAGTCTTACAGTATTCTGAACAGAATGTGTTGCTTGGACAGCCTCTTGGAGGTGAACAGCAGCCCGATATCATACAAATCGACCGACAAGGTCACATCCAGCTCTTTGAAAAGTTTCTCCCACGCCTCCTCGCTGTCTTTGTTGCGGTGAGGGTTGCGCACAAGGCCTATCAAGCTGCCGTCAGGGTCTTTAAGTGTCTTGTCGGCTCCCGGCAGGGTAGGGCAGGGGTCTGCTGCAGTGGCGTGGTAATAGTCGGCCAGTTTATAGCACAGCTGTCCGAACCTGTCATTGCTGGCAATATGCAACCGCTCAAGCGTGGCTTTGTCCAGACGCGGCGCAATGACATTGTTGTACAGGTCGAACATAAACGGCGACTGTATATCATACTGAGTCTTAGCGCATACTATATATTCTATACGGTTCATATAGACCACTTTTCAATATGCAAAAATAACAAAAATGCTCAACATACACGACAATGAATAGACAACGCAACATATTTTTCATCATACCCTTGCTGGCAGTGATGTTTGTCTCTTGCGGCGGCAGTGGAAGCTACACGCCTAAGCCTAAGGGCTATATGCGTATCGATTTGCCAGAGCATAGTTATTGGCTTGTCGACACTCTGCCACTTTCCGACACGCTGCTATGGGAAGGCGACACTATGATTGCAGTCTCGCACGACAAGCACTTCCACACATTCCCAATCGTTTTCGAGGCCAACAAATGCGTCGAAGTTGGCGAGAAAGATGCACCAGCCGGCGTGACGTGGATAGATATAACCTACCCACAATTGAATGGCATTATATTCCTTACGTACAAGCATCTGCGCAACCCCTCCGACCTTGCCGGCGAGGTCGACACCTCCTATCGGCTTCTGTCACAGCATTTCGGTTTTTCATCTGGAGTCGATGAGCGACAGTTTGTCAATGTAGACGAACACGTATATGCTACCACCTACAGAATCAGTGGCCAGAATGTAGCCTCGACATTCCAGTTCTGGGCCACCGACAGCGTCAGCAACTTCTTGCGCGGCTCGCTTTATATTGATTGTGTGCCCAATAACGACTCTTTAGCCCCTGTGCTCGAATACTTGCAGCAAGACGTGGTGCATCTGATAGAAACCCTTAAATGGAGGAAACGATGAGAAGCATTAAACATTTGTTGATCATTGCTATGCTGTGCGTTGCAGCGTCGTTGCAGGCCCAGCCATCCTCGCTTAAGCCGTTTGAGGGGCGCTGGTGGCTCGGCGTGCTTGAGGAAGCCAGCCTGCCAATCAATATCACATTCGGCGTTGACAAAGGCGAGCTTAAGCCGTTTCTATACAGCCCTATGCAGAGTTCCGACGCCATTTTGCCCACGAAGTGGAGCTTCAGTGGCGACACGCTGAGCATCAGCCATAAGCCCTCAGGTATGCGTTTGACGCTGGTGTGGAACCCGACCGATAGCACTTTCTCAGGCGCTTTCAGACAGGGAATGCTGCGTGCACAGATGCATTTTGTCCCGACCGACACGCTCTTCAGCATAGTTCGTCCGCAAACACCGCAGCCACCGTTCCCCTATTCGCAGCAAGAGGTTGTTATTGAACGGAAAAAGGCCAATGTCCGCCTTGCAGGAACGCTGACCATACCCGAAGGTGAAGGCCCTTTCCCCGCTGTCATCCTTGTCAGCGGCAGCGGTCAGCAGAACCGCGATGAGGAACTGCTCGGTCACAAGCCCTTCCTTGTCCTTGCCGATTATCTTACAAGGCAAGGCATAGCTGTGCTGCGCTATGACGATCGTGGCGTAGGTGGCTCGACGGGCGACGTCGAGAACGCCACAACGCTCGATTTTGCCGACGATGTGGAGGCTGTATTCGATTTTCTGCGCAAGCAAAAGCATATCGACTCCAAGCACGTGGGCATCATTGGCCACAGCGAGGGCGGCCTCATAGCTCCTATTGTCGCCTCACGAAACCGTAAGGTGGCCTTTGTCGTGCTGCTTGCCGGTCCCGGTACGACAGGAGCCGACATCCTCCTTCAGCAGAACGAACGCCTGTTCCAGCTCGACAGTGTGCCGCAGCCGCTCATCGAACGCCGTCTCGACCTCCTGCGCTCGCTCTATGCCGTAATGGACACGTTGCCGGTCGACAACTATCAGCCTTTCACCATAGCACTGTGCGACAAGTATTCCGAAGGCCTCACCGCCGACCAACGCAAAAGCATAGGCCTGCGTCGCGGCGACGCCATAGGCCTTGCTACACAGATGGCCCTGCCGTGGATGCGTACATTTATTAAGCTCGACAACTCGACTTATCTCAGTCAACTCCGATGCCCCATCCTGGCCATCAATGGCGACAAGGATTGCCAGGTGCTGCCGGTCAATCTCCAGGCCATATCAGCCGCCACCAGCGGCCGTGCCGACCTGCGCCTTATGCCGGGCCTTAACCATCTGATGCAGCACTGTGTGACGGGCGCCTCGGGCGAGTATATGCTTATCGACGAAACTATGGCTCCCGAGGTGTTGCGGATTGTGGCCGAATGGGTAATACAAACCTGCAAAACAGAGAGAAACAAAAAATAATCTCATATTTTAAAAAAACTTTGTAATTTTGCATCGTGAAACTTTTAAAACATAACACAATGAAAAAACTTCTTCTATGTTTTGTGGCCATTGCTACAATGGCTGCTGTTTCTTGTAAGAAAGAAACCAATCCCGCTGAGGATTTTGTAGGCAATTACACGGTTAAAACCTCTGCTCACCTGACAATCCCTGTCATTGGCAATATGGATCAGGATCTTGACGATATGGACTGCACCATAGCTCTCAAGGGCGAGGAAGGCGATGTCACCATCACTATGGCTGGCGAAACCACCACGGGCCACGTCACCGAAGCCGGTATGACCGTACAGCCTCTTGTCACAACCCAGGAGATTATGGGCCAACCTGTCGACATCACCGTCAACTTCCCCACAATCCCCAAACCTGTCAACGGCACAACCTCGTGGCAATCAACCCTCACGGCTTCTGTTAGCGGCATTGCCATCAACGGTACCGCTGATATGACTGCAACAAAAAAATAAACTATGTATATCGTCACCGGTGCCACAGGCTTCATTGGCTCCAACCTGTTGGCCGAAATGCAGCAAAGGGGCTATAGCGACATCGTGTGCTGCGACACACTCGGCAGCGGCGACAAATGGAAAAACATAGCAAAACGCGGAGCCTTGCAGCTGATATTTCCAAATCAGCTGCAAGGCTTTATTGCTGAGCATCAGTCTGAAATCAAGGCGGTGCTCCACCTCGGTGCTATATCTTCCACCACCGAGACTAATGTCGACAGCATCGTGGAGAACAACTTCCAGCTCACATTGCAGCTCTACACCTTCTGCCGCGCCGCAGGCATACCGCTCATATATGCTTCGTCGGCAGCCACCTATGGTGCCGGCGAACGCGGCTTCATTGATCGCGACGACCCGGCCTTCCTCGCTTCGCTGCGGCCGCTTAACCCCTATGGCTGGAGCAAAAATGCTGTCGACAAATACATCTCCACTCATATCTCGACACTCCGTACCTCCAAGCCTTCGCAAGTCGTAGGCCTCAAGTTCTTCAATGTCTATGGCCCCAACGAGTATCATAAAGGAATGCAGATGAGTGTGGTGCGCCACTTCTTCGAGCAATACCGCACCACTGGCAAGGTGCGCCTGTTCAAGTCCTACCGCGACGACTGCGCCGATGGCGAGCAGCGGCGCGACTTTGTGTGGGTGGGCGACTGCGTAGGCGTTATGCTCTGGATGCTCGACCATCCTCAGGTAAGCGGTTTCTTCAATGTCGGCACAGGCTCTGCCACATCGTATAACGTCGTGGCGCAGAGCATCGCCCGCTGTATGGGCATCGAACCCGTCATTGAATATATTGATATGCCCGACTCGGTGCGCAACCAGTACCAGTATTTCACCGAGGCCGACCTGACCAAACTGCGCAGCGTGGGCTACAACGCTCCCTTCGCGTCGGTTCCCGACGGCGTAGAGCAGTATGTCAACGGCTTCCTTGCCACAGACGACATCTACCGGTAAAATTCAGAACACAATATGGCCGTAGCCACGGCAGCATTCAGCGACTCGCAAGTGCCGCCTATGTTGGGTATTGTCAGGCGGTGCTGCACGTTCGCAGCCACCTTTACCGTAATACCCTTGCCCTCGTTGCCTACAACCAGCACGGCGGGTTTCTGCAGCGCTGCAGCCTGGTATGGCTCGCCGTCGAGCAGAGCTCCGTATGTGGTATAGCCCTCTTTGGCGGCATTGCCAAGCCATTCGGCAAGGTCGCAGTATATGACTTCCGTCCTGAAAATCGCGCCCATCGTGGCTTGCACCACTTTAGGATTGTAGCAGTTCACCGTGTCGCGGCTGCACACAATTCGCCTTATGCCGTACCAGTCAGCCGTGCGCATAATGGTACCCATATTGCCTGGGTCCTGTAGCCCGTCGAGAGCCAGAAGCAAATTTGAATTTTGAATTTTGAATTTTGAATTTTGAATTTTCCGTTCCACCACCATCCACACCTTGTTGGGCGTGCGTTGGTTGCTGAGGCGTTCCAGCTGTTCCGCATTGACTTCATACACTTCGCTGCATTGTCCCATTTTATTGCCGTGGGCAGCCAAAAAGTCCGCCGTGCCGCATACGGTGCGGATAGCGAAGCCCGATTGCAGCGCCTCGCTGCACATCTTTACCCCTTCCACGACGAAGACACCCTCCTCGTCGCAGCGTTTCTGCTGCCGGTAGGCCGCCAGACACTTCAATTGGTTCTTGGATAGACTGTTCATACCCCATTTAACGGAGTGCCCCTGCTTTTATTGTATTGCACTCCATAGTTGAATCAAAGACCACGGATTGACCGGATTTGACGGATAGCCAATTTGACAATGCGACACACCCCGGATTGTCGGTGTTTGATGGTGCGACACACCCCGGCCTTCGTTTTCATTCACCGCTTCGCTATCGGAACGGCCACTGGCAGTTCCTTCTCCCCTCTCCGAGAGGGGATGGGCTGCCGCATCACTTTAATTGTCAATGTTTAGAAAGTGTTACGCTGCCGCGCCATCCCCTCTTGGAGAGGGGTGCCGCAAAGCGGCGGGGTGTGTCGCATCGTCAAGCATTAACAATCCGGGGGGTGTCGCGCCGTCAAGCCAATGCCATACGTAGTTTTCCGTCGGCCCTTCGGGACTTTTTTATTGCGTCTCTTTTTCCCGCAGGGGTTCCGCTGCGCTCCACCTCTGCCTGTAATCCTTTGCCCTTTCAGGGCTAATGCTACGACAAGTGTTTATTGATTAGGGTGTGACGATACAACACACCCCGCCAAGACTTAAGTCCAAATAGAAAATTCAATACAAGAGAAAGATGAAGAGCGGAAACTTAGTTTAAGTTTCCTTTCTCTATTTTAATAATTATTTGTATCTTTGTGCATCGGTGTCTGATGGGCACAGATGGTTTATTTATTGTCTAATCAAAAAGTTATATAATATATGTCACTGCTATCTATACGCAATTTGCACGCCTCGATCGGTGACCGCGAGATACTGAAGGGCGTCAATCTTGAAATCAACAAGGGCGAGGTGCACTCGATAATGGGGCCTAATGGCAACGGCAAGAGCACCCTGGCAGGCATCATTGCCGGCAACCCTAAATACACCGTCACCGAGGGCGAGGTGATTTATAATGGCAAGAACATCCTTGACCTTCCGGTCGATGTGCGCGCCAACGAGGGCATCTTCCTCGGATTCCAGTATCCGGTCGAGATTCCGGGTGTCACTATCACCAACTTTATGCGCACCGCCATCAACGAGCAGCGCAAATACCGCGGCCTCGACCCGCTGAGCGGTGCAGAGTTCTTGAAGCTGATGGAGGAGAAGAAGAAGGTGGTGGAGATGACCACCAACCTTGCCAACCGCTCGGTGAACGAGGGCTTCAGCGGCGGCGAGAAGAAGAAGAACGAGATATTCCAGATGGCTATGCTCAACCCCACTCTGGCCATACTGGACGAGACCGACTCGGGCCTTGACATCGACGCCCTGCGCATTGTTGCCAACGGCGTCAACCAGCTGCGCAGTCCCGAGAACGCGACTGTCGTCATCACCCACTATCAGCGTCTGCTGGACTATATCGTGCCCGACTTTGTCCACGTGCTCTACGAGGGTCGCATCGTCAAGACGGGTCCCAAGGAGCTGGCGTTGGAGCTGGAGAAGAAAGGCTATGAATGGATTAAAGAGGAACTTGGCAAGTAAGTACGGCGATGATTAGGAAAGACATTTTACCCGATATATGGGGCGATAGCTGGCACAGCGAGGCCACGGAGCAGACCCTGACGGTGGCTCGTGGCACTGAGCGCACGGTGGTGCTGTGCAACCCCGCCGACGCCCCGATGTTTATGCTTCGCGAGGGGCTGGGCTATAACGTGATGCCCGACATTGAGAACCTGCGCATCAATGTGGAGCAGGGCGGCCGCTTCACGCTCTACCGCCTGCAGGGAATGAACACCACTGCGCAGCATATCACGCAACTCAACCTGACTATGCAGGACGACGCCACGGTGGACCTGTGTACCGTAACGCTGGGCGGCGGCCACGTGAGGAACAACATCACGGTGCGTATGCAGGGCGAGGGCTGCCGTCTGAACGCCGACGGGCTGTATCTGATTGACCGCGAGCAGGAGTGTGACAACTACATCTTCGTAGAGCACGCCAAGCCCCGCTGCCACAGCCGCGAGCTGTACAAGGGCATTATGGACGATGCGGCGCGGGCCCGATTCAACGGTCACGTGCTGGTGCAGGACGGCGCCGTGAAGACAGAGGCCTACCAGACCAACCACAACATCCTTTTGACCGACAAGGCACACGTGGACACACGGCCTTTCCTGGAGATATACAACGACGACGTGAAGTGCTCGCACGGCAGCACCGTGGGACAGCTCGACAGCCAGGCAATGTTCTACCTGATGACACGCGGCATCAGCGAGCGCACGGCGGTCACGATGCTCAGCTATGCCTTCTGCGACGAGGTGATACGCAATATCGGCATCAGCTCGCTGCGCGATGCCGTGGGCGATATGGTGAAGAAGCGTCTGCACGGAGAGTTGACACCCTGCGACGAGTGCGCACTGCACTGCACGAGTCCCTGCAACGGTCCCGAAGCCAATTTCCACATAGACCCCACCAAGCTGTAACGCGAAGATGAGACGAGGCCTGCTTTTGCTGCTGATGCTGGTTCCCGCAATGGTGTGGGGACAGGGCGACGACTGCCACTACAAGTTCAGCGGAAGCGACAAGAGCGACTTTGAGAAAGGCGTTGAGGCATACAACAACAAGCGCTACCAACAGTGTATCACGCTGATGCGCAAGGTGTCGGCCAAGCATCGCACCGCCGCCGACCCTTACTTTTATATGGGCGTGGCGGGCGTCAAAGGTGGCGAGCGGCCTGCAGCGATACGCAACAATTTCACAAAGCTCTTCAAATACTGCCCCGACTACCCGAACGCACTGGCCTACTTCTATATGGGTGTGGTCCACTACACCTACAAGGAGTATGACAAGGCCGTAGAGCAGCTAAACCGCTATTTCGACATCACCAATCAGCAGCCCAACCAGGCGTACGACGCCGTGTATGAGGAGGCATCGACCTACTTGTACTGGTCGGAGTTCCTGAACGAGGCGCTGCAGAACCAGGTGCCATTCTTCCCGACAGTTATGAGAGGTGTATCGTCGCGCTATGACGAGTACAGGCCCTATCTTACTCCAGACGGCAGGGAGATGTACTATCTGCGCCAGGTGCCGGCATCGAAGCAGAAGACTTTTTATAACAAGGAGTCGGACGAGATGGTGCTGCGTCTGTTCACAAGCCGCTGGAAGGACACTGTCTTCACCTCCGGCGAGGAGTTGCCACCGCCATTCAACGAGGACGGCGAGATTTCCTGCATCACGACAACAGCCGACGGCAACCTGATGTACCTGTCGCTGATGCGCCGCGAGAAGGGCTATGCGAACTGCGACATCTATTTCAGCGAGCGCCAGAGCGGGAAATGGGGCCCGCTGCAGAACGCCGGGCGTAACGTCAACGGCGAGCGCACGTGGGAGTCGCAACCGAGCATCACCGCCGACGGGCAATATCTATACTTTGTCTCCAACCGCAATGGCGGCTATGGCGGCGACGATATCTGGTATTGCAGACGATTGGAGAACGGCGACTGGAGTAGGGCAGAGAACCTGGGCCCGGCGGTCAACACTGCCGGCAACGAGAGACTGCCGTTCATCCACGCCGATGGCAAGACACTCTATTTCGCCTCTAACGGCTGGCAGGGCTTCGGAGGGTACGATATGTACTTCATCAACCTGACCGACACATATCTGCAACGGCCGACAAACCTCGGGCTACCTATAAACAGCGAGGAGAACGACATCAGCTTCAACGTCACCGTGGACGGCAAGCGAGGCTACTTTGCCGGCAAGTCGACCGAGTGGGTCGGCATAGGTGGCAACGACATATTCACCTTCGAGCTTTATCCTGCCGCACAGCCCGAGGAGAGTGCCATAGTCTATGGGCAGATGAAAGACAGCAAGGGCAATCCTCTGACAGGCACTATCAAGGTGTTGAGGCAGAAAGCCGACGGCGACCGATATATAGTCAACGGCAACGAAGGACGCTTTGCCTTGGCGGTGGCGGCAAGGGGCGACAACACAGTGATAGTTGACGCCGATGGCTTCCTGCCGCGTGTTGTCTGCGGCAATGCAGCGCAACTGAGGCGCGACCTCGTGGCAGCCGACTTTACTCTGCATCCCGCCGAGCTGTGGGGGCGCTATCCTATCCCCAACCTTAACCCCAAGCATAAGACCTTCAGCACCATTCTTGACGCATACGTTGACTACCTGCTGGAGCATCCCAAGATGCACATACGCATAGAGAGTACCAAGTTGGAAGAGGCCAAAGCCATATACGACTACCTGGTTTCGCGCCAGCTGAGAGCCGAGCGGCTTGAATACAAGCAGAACAGCGCATTGGCTAAACCGCAGATAGTAATAACACAAATGTAGAAGGCTATGAAACCGATACTGCGAGTATTCAGCTATTTGCGCCACTATCCTAAGGAGATTACGCTCAACATCGTCTTCAATCTTCTCTCTATCCTGTTCAACCTATTCTCGTTTGTGCTTATTGTGCCGGTCATAGAACTGTTCTTCGGTATGACTGAACCGCCTGCAGTAGAGCCTGCTTTCGGCTTCAACCAAAGCGCGTTGACCGACTGGGCGATGTATCATCTGTACCAATACAAGGAGAGTGTAGGGCTGTGGACCTGTCTTTTTACCTTTGCCGGCGGCTACCTTGTATGCGTGCTGCTCTACGACCTGACACGCTATCTGGGGCTCTTTTTCCTCAGCCCCATCCGCAACGGGGTGTTGAGACGGCTGCGCGACGACATATACCACAAGATAACCATTCTGCCTATTTCCTTCTTCTCGGGCAAACGCAAAGGCGACCTCATCAGCCGTATGTCGGCAGACCTTGCCGACATCGAATGGAGTGTTGTGAGCACCCTGCAGTCGCTTATTAAAGACCCGATTAATGTGATTGTCTTTGCCGCCGCGTTGATATTCATCAGTCCGCGACTGTTCCTGCTTTTCCTCATTATTCTGCCTCCCGCCGTGTTTCTTATCAGTAAGATAGGCAAAAGCTTGAAACGCAACTCTATAAAAGGGCAGGAGAAGCTTGGCGAGATGATGTCGACCTACAAAGAAACGCTGGACAATCTAGAAGTCGTGAAGGCCTACAGGCGTGAGCATTATAGGCAAGAACAATTCGAAAACGTCAACAGGAACTACAGCCGACGTATGATGCGCGTGGCACGGCGGAAGGAGGCCGGCAGCCCGCTGTCGGAAGTGCTGGGAACCATCGGGTTGGGATTTATACTCGTATTGGGCGGCAACGCCGTGCTGGGCGGCGACATCCAGGCATCGGTTTTTATACTTTTCGTCATCATCTTTGCCCGTCTGATACCTCCTGTCCAGGCTATTGTCAAAGCTTACAGCAGTCTGCAGAAAGGCAGCGCCTCGGCAATGAGAATATTCGAAATACTCGATGCCGACGAGAGAATAACAGAGATGCCCAACGCAGTTGTAATGACTGCCTTCGAGAACAGCATCGAGTATAAAGGCGTCAGCTTTGCCTATGACAACGAGAAGAACGACAAGACATATGTGCTTGACCACATCGACCTTGTAATCCCCAAGGGCAAAAAAGTGGCCATTGTAGGTCCCTCGGGAGCAGGCAAGACGACATTGGCCGACCTGCTGCCACGCTTCTATGACCCCACCGGAGGCGAGATAAGCATTGACGGAACGCCTATCAAGACGATGAACATCAACTCGCTGCGCCGTAATATAGGAGTCGTGTCGCAAAACTGCATCCTCTTCAACGACACTATAGCCAACAACATAACTTTCGGGCTGAAAGACGTCCCCCTTGAACGTATACGCGAGGCGGCACGCATTGCCAACGCCGACGACTTCATAATGCAGATGCCGCAAGGCTACGACACCTCTGTAGGCGACCACGGAAGTGCCCTCAGCGGAGGTCAGCGCCAGCGCATCAGCATTGCCCGTGCCGTGCTGCGAAACCCTCCGATACTGATACTTGACGAGGCGACATCGGCACTTGACAACGAGTCGCAACGGGCTGTGCAAAAGGCTCTTGACGGCGTTATGCAGAACCGCACTTCAATAGTCATCGCCCACCGTCTTTCAACAATTGAGAATGCCGACATAATTATCGTAATGGACCACGGAAAAATCGTTGAAAAAGGCACCCATTCTGAACTTTTGGCGCTCGGCGGAACCTATAAAAGCCTTGTCGAACTACAGAGTCCAAGCAAAAAATAATCAGTATTAACATATTCTAATTCAGCATTATTACGCGGCTGTTTCAAAATAATTGGAAATAAAATTTTGCCAGTTTGCAAAAAGTTAGTACTTTTGCACCCTCAAAAGAAGAGAAATCGGGAGTTTAGCTCAGCTGGTTCAGAGCACTTGCCTTACAAGCAAGGGGTCATTGGTTCGAATCCAATAACTCCCACATCAAACGGAGACAGAAAGTCTCCGTTTTTTTTGCATTATATTTTGCCATTTCCAGCAAAAAATGTAACTTTGCAAGTGATGAAAAGAAATATTATTTTAGATATTGCGCTGTTATTATGCACTTTGGCTGCATTTACGGGATGTCGTAACAAGACTATACCCGAAAATGTGATTGATACTGCCACCTTTGCAAGCTTCCTTACCGAGGCACATCTCATAAACAGCTACGACTACGTTGTCGTTGCCGCCAGCAGAGATTCGCTGGGCTACCAGACAGGAGCCGCCTACGATTCGCTGCTGGCAAAATATAACATCACGCAAGCCGACTACGACACCACCCTGGCCTATTATATGAACCACCCCAAGACTCTCGAGGAAATCTACAGACGCGTTACAGAAAACCTTAGGGACAAGCTTGAAAATATGCCGAAGGACAAGAGCGGGGTTGACACCACAGAGAACTCTCGCGAACGGAACTTTCACCGAAGAATCTTAATCCAATAATCAGAACAATGTTAGTCAAGACATACGGCAGTGCCATCTTTGGCGTAAACGCAATAACAATTACCATTGAAGTCAGCGTAGAGCAAGGCGTTAACTTCACCATTGTCGGCTTGCCCGACAACGCCGTAAAGGAAAGCCAGCAACGCATCCAGTCGGCCCTCAACCAATGCGGCTTGCACATACCGCAAAGGCACGTCGTCATTAATATGGCTCCGGCCGACATACGCAAAGAAGGCTCCGCTTACGACCTGCCACTGGCAATAGGTATCATTGCCGCCGACGGACACGTCAAGCCTGACGATCTTGACAAATATGTCATTATGGGCGAGCTCTCGCTTGACGGCAGCCTGCGGCCAATAAAAGGTGCCCTGCCGATGGCAATTGAAGCCCGTAAACGTAAATTCAAAGGCTTCATCCTTCCTAAAGACAATGCACGCGAAGCAGCCATAGTCAACAATCTCGACATCTATGGCGTCTCCAACATACAAGAAGTCATTGCGTTCTTCAACGGCACAGGCACCATCGAGAAGACCGTTGTCGACACCCGTGCCGAGTTTGCACGCAGCCTTGACCAGTACGAGTTCGACTTTGCCGATGTCAAAGGGCAAGAGCAGATAAAACGCGCTCTCGAGATTGCTGCTGCCGGCGGCCATAACGTGCTCCTCATTGGACCTCCGGGCAGCGGTAAGACAATGCTTGCCAAGCGACTGCCGTCCATCCTTCCACCGCTGAGCCTTGAAGAATCGCTCGAAACAACACAGATACACAGCGTTGCCGGTAAGATGCGCAAAGAAGACTCGCTCATTGCCGTGCGTCCCTTTCGCGCCCCGCACCACACCATCTCCGACGTGGCGCTTGTCGGTGGCGGTGCCAACCCGCAGCCTGGCGAAATATCACTGGCCCACAACGGCGTGCTGTTTCTCGACGAGCTTCCCGAATTCAAACGCACTGTGCTCGAAGTGCTGCGTCAGCCTATGGAAGAACGCAGTGTCACCATCAGCCGCGCCAAGATGACCACCGAATACCCCGCAGCCTTTATGCTTGTTGCAGCTATGAACCCCTGTCCCTGCGGCTACTACAACCATCCCACAATCGAATGCACCTGCAATGCCGGCGCCGTCAACAAATACCTTAACAAAATCAGCGGACCGCTGCTCGACCGCATCGACCTCCACATCGAGGTGACGCCTCTGCCACATTCCGCCCTCGCCGAGAAAAAGCTGGGCGAGCCCAGTGCCGTCATACGTCAGCGTGTCATTGCCGCCCGCAAGATACAGGAAGAGCGCTACAAGAACTATAAAGGCATCCACTGCAATGCCCAAATGAACCAAAAGCTCTTCCGTCAATGGTGCGACATAGATGCCGAGTGCCAGGAACTGATGAAGAACGCAATGGACCGCCTCGGCCTCAGTGCACGAGCCTACGACCGCATTCTCAAGGTTGCCCGCACCATTGCCGACCTCGATGCATCGCCCAACATCAACACCATCCACCTCAGCGAAGCCATCAACTACCGTTCGCTTGACCGCGACAGCTGGGGACGGTAATATTACGTAATAAATATTAGTAGTAATATGGCAATGAAGAAAGAGTTATCAACTAACGCTAAAGACAACGGTCAAAAAAAACGCAACAGTTCTCCCCTGCCACCTTCTATGGTGGGTGACAAATCAAACACGACCACCTCTTCTGGCGAGATAATCCTATACCAGCCAGATAATGATGTTAGATTAGAAGTCCGACTGAATGATGAAACAGTATGGCTTACACAGGCACAAATGGCTGAGCTGTTTGGAACTGGCCGACAAGCCATTACCAAACATCTGAAAAATATTTATGAAATCGGCGAACTTGAACGCACCTCAACTAGTTCCATTTTGGAACTACTTCAACCTGAAGGCAAGCGAATGGTTATGCGTAAACGCGAATACTATAATCTTGATGTCATCATTTCCGTTGGCTATCGCGTCAATACCAAACGCGGCATTCAATTCCGTCAGTGGGCTAACCGCGTATTGAAGGAATACTTGCTGAAAGGCTATTCTGTCAATAATCGTATAGAACGATTGGAACAACGAGTAACGAAAACAGAGGAAAAGATTGACTTCTTCGTCCGTACATCTTTGCCACCATTAGAAGGTATCTTCTTCGACGGACAGATTTTCGACGCCTACACCTTCGTTTCTGACTTGGTGCGGTCAGCAAAGAAACAGATTGTGCTCTTCGACAACTATGTGGACGACACAGTACTGACGATGCTCGACAAACGAAAGCCTAAAGTGACCGCCACCATCTACACCAAAGCTATTTCGAAACAGTTCTCACTCGATCTTGTAAAACACAACGCCCAGTACAACCCCATCGAAGTAAAACAATTCGATAAAGTCCACGACCGTTACCTATGCATCGACAACACTGTCTACCATATTGGTGCCTCTTTGAAAGACCTTGGAAAGAAATGGTTTTCCTTCAACAAGATGGAGATGACAACAACAGAAATAATTAGAAACATATAAAAAGGATTCTAGAATGAAAGTATTCATTTTACAATGGTATGGTCCTTTCCATGACTTGGACAGCATTAGAAAATTTGAATCGGATCATGGAAATGATACCTATCTATACATTTTCAGGGGCAAAAAGAAAAACGCCAAGAAATATACGTATTATTGCGGACAAGCCTTCAAACAGTCGGCAGGAACGAGAATGAAAAACACAAATCATCATGTCAAAGAGGTTATTGAGCGTTCAGATGTACTTGATATTTGGGTAGGGAAATTTTTAAATACTGCGCCAAGCAAGGATGATGTGAACAAGGTTGAGAATCTTTTAATTTCATTTATGCATCAACATTTGATTACACCCCCAGATGAAATGTCTAATGAAACCAATTATTATTGCCCTCAATGTCAGATATATATTATCAACGAATGGTATGATACCAGGACCAAAGAAATACCCGTTTACAAACGAGGTTCCTTATGCTCCTTACTTCCAGATGTGATAGCACATTATCCACATAATGAAACCAAAACCAGTAGTGTTTATTGTGCCAAAAAACTATCATATATCACAGAATTAAAATAATTTATACATATATTCTCATCTTATAAAATAAAAAAAACAATAAAAAACGCCAAGGTTTATGCCACCCCTTTTCCATCTTTGGAATGACCTCCACATCGAGGTGACGCCTCTGCCACATTCCGCCCTCGCCGAGAAAAAGCTGGGCGAGCCCAGTGCCGTCATACGTCAGCGTGTCATTGCCGCCCGCAAGATACAAGAAGAGCGCTACAAGAACTATAAAGGTATCCACTGCAATGCCCAAATGAACCAAAAGCTATTCCGTCAATGGTGCGACATAGA
>JAEEGI010006181.1_pt1 | contig 27119 bp, 23 predicted proteins | sample 8958751 | NCBI WGS metagenome assembly JAEEGI01 (sample SAMN16246545, study PRJNA631951) | gut metagenome | biome: gut microbiome; feature: rumen; material: KS-attached | host: Bos | place: Iran: Karaj | collected 2018-10 | reverse complement strand
AGGCAAGTCCACGGTTGCCTGCGAAACGGAAAAAATGCTTTACGCCGCGGGGATAAAAACGTTTCTTCTCGACGGTGACAATCTTCGGTTCGGACTCAATTCAGATCTCGGGTTTTCTGAAGAAGACAGAAACGAGAATATAAGACGTATTGCCGAAACGGCGTCTCTCATGGCGCGGGCGGGGCTTACGGTGCTTGTAAGCGCGATAAGTCCGAAAGAAAATCAGCGAGAAAACGCAAGAAAAATCATCTCACCGTATGCCGCATTTGTTGAGATATACGTCGACGCTCCGCTTGACGTTTGCGCAAAAAGAGACCCGAAGGGTCTTTATAAAAAAGCCGCCGCAGGCGAAATAAAAGAGTTTACGGGCGTTTCGTCGCCTTACGAAGCTCCGGAATATCCGGATATTCTGCTGAAAACGGACGAAATGACCGTTGAAGAATGTGCGAAAAAGGTTTTTGCATATCATGATTTTCTGCAAAACGCCGATCACGTGACGGAAGTGATGGTAAATACGGCTGTTGAGGCGGGGAAAAGGATACTCGAGATATATAACACAGGCTTTTCGGTCGAATATAAATCGGATAGTTCGCCTCTCACCGACGCAGACAAGGCTGCGGACAGATATATAAACGAAACGCTCGCGAAAGAATTTCCCGATTTTGCACGCCTTTCCGAGGAGACTGCCGACAACAAAAAACGGCTTGAAAACGACTGCTGTTTTATTATCGATCCCCTTGACGGAACAAAGGAATTCGTTTCGAGAAACGGAGAATTTACCGTAAATATAGGGCTTGCGCACTGCGGCAGAGCCATAGGCGGAGCAGTTTATATCCCCGTAACGGGTGAGATATACTACGCCTTTAACGGAAGAGGCGCGTTTGCGGGAAAGGCGGACGGGTCAGTTAAGATATTTGACCCCGAAACGCGCATAAGTGTTTCAGACAAAACGGAAAAACTGACGTTTTTATGTTCTCGGTCTTTTCTTGACGAAAAAACGAAGGCGATCGCCGAAAAATATAAAGACAGGATCGAAAAGACCGTTCAGTGCGGAAGCAGCATAAAGGGCTGTTTTATCGCGGAGGGAAAAGCGGACTGTTATTACAGGTTTGCAAATTCCTATGAGTGGGATACGTGCGCAATGCAGGCGGTGGCGGAATGCGCAGGCGGAGTTTTTTTGCAGTGCGATCTTTCGCCCATGCGCTATAACCGCAAAGACACGCTCAACGCAAAAGGATTTTTGATCGTAAACAGAAAGGAGAACATATGGACCATTTAGACAGACTTGAAAACAGAAGCATACATATACTGCGCGAGGCATACAGTCAGTTCAAAAGTCTCTGTATGCTCTGGTCCATAGGCAAAGACTCGACCGTTCTTTTATGTCTTGCAAGAAAAGCGTTTTACGGTCACGTTCCTTTTCCTCTCGTGCATATAGACACGCATTACAAAATACCGGAAATGATAGAATACCGGGACAGGCTCGCAAAAGAGTGGAAGCTCGATATGATCTACGGCGAGAACCGCGAAGCGCTCGATAAAAAGATTGCCTTTCCCGACGGCAACGCAACGAGAATAGAATGCTGCAGAAATCTCAAAACCGAGGCGCTGCGGCACACTCTTTCGGGGGAATGGCCAAGATACAGGCTCAACCACGTAACGGGCAGATATGAAACGGACGGAAATACGGAGCCTTACACCGGCGTTATAGTAGGCATCCGCGCGGATGAAGAGGGCAGCCGTTCAAAAGAGCGTTATTTTTCGCCGAGAGACAAAAACAACGACTGGGATATAGGCGATCAGCCTCCGGAATTCTGGGGACAGTATAAAACAGATTTCGCTCCCGGCACTCACATACGCATACATCCGCTTCTTGACTGGACGGAGCTTGACGTATGGGAATATATCCGCCGTGAAGGCGTGCCGGTAGTATCTCTTTATTTTGATCAGGGCAACGGAAAAAGATACCGTTCTCTCGGCTGCTGGCCCTGCACTAACCCCGTTGAAAGCGACGCGAAAGACCTTGACGGAATAATAGAAGAACTGAGAAGCGGCAAATTCGCGAATATCGCCGAAAGATCGGGCCGCGCTCAGGATAAGGAAGACGGCGGCGGGCTGGAGGAACTTCGCAAAGATGGATACATGTAAAAAAGATATGAATATAGTTATCGTCGGTCACGTTGACCACGGTAAAAGCACCGTTATAGGACGTCTTCTTGCCGATACGGGGTCTCTGCCTCAGGGAAAGCTTGAGCAGATAAAGGAAATGTGCAGAAGAAATTCAAAGCCTTTCGAATACGCGTTTCTTCTTGACGCGCTCAAGGACGAAAGGGCGCAGGGAATAACTATAGATATAGCCCGCTGTTTTTTCAGAACAGAAAAACGCGAATATATTATCCTTGACGCGCCGGGGCATATAGAATTTCTCAAAAACATGATAACCGGGGCGTCGCGCGCCGAAGCGGCTCTGCTTGTTATAGACGCTCACGAGGGCGTCCGCGAAAACTCAAGACGTCACGGATATATCCTTTCGATGCTCGGCATAAAGCAGGTTTCCGTTCTTGTAAACAAGCTTGACATTGTGGGATATTCCGAAGATGTTTTTAACTCCGTAGTAAAGGAATATTCCGAGTTTCTTGCCGCGGCGGGAGTTACGCCCACTTCATTCATTCCCGTAAGCGCCGCCATGGGCGACAATATTGCGGTAAGATCGGAGAATATGCCGTGGTATTCGGGCATAACCGTTCTTGAACAGCTCGACGCTTTCAACGAAGAGCTTCCGCCCGACGATCTGCCCTTCCGCATGCCCGTGCAGGACGTTTACAAATTCACGTCTTCGGGCGACGAAAGACGGATAATAGCCGGGACCGTTGAGTCCGGCACGCTGCGCGTAGGCGACGGCATTATGTTTTACCCGTCGGGCAAAAAAACGACGGTAGCGTCGATAGAAGAGTTCAACAGACCCAGAAGGACTGCCGTAACGTCCGGTTATTCTACGGGAATTACGATGACGGAGCAGATATACGTCAGACGCGGCGATCTTGCCGTTAAAACAGACGAAAAGCCGCCCGTAACGGCGTCGAGGATAGAGGTTTCGCTTTTCTGGCTCGGAAAGGACGCTTTAAGCGAAGGAAAACGGTATTATCTCAAAACCGGATCGGCAAAAGTGCCGATGCGTCTTGAAAAAACGGAATACGTTCTCAACGCCTCATCTCTTGAAAAAGCGGCGAAGCCGAAGGTCGAAAAAAACGAAGTGGCAAAATGCACCCTTACGCTCGAAAGACCGATTTCTTTCGATATATCGTCCGATCTTTCGGGAACGGGAAGATTTGTTATAGTTGACGGATACGAGATTTCCGGCGGAGGAATAATAACGGGCGTTCCGGGCGACGAAAAGATACGCCAAAACGTTCTGAGGCGCAATTTCCGATGGGAAAAAGGCGGCGTTTCGCTGACGGAAAGAATGGAGCGTTTCGGGCAGAAACCGTTCGTTATCATGATCACCGGAAGTAAAAATTCGGACAGAAAAACCGTTGCCCGCGAGCTTGAAAAATCGCTTTTTGCAAACGGAAGATCCGTTTATTATCTCGGCATAGGCAACGTTTTATACGGCGTTGACGCCGATATCAAAACGGGACGCAGCGAGGACAGGGACGAGCGCGACGAACATATCCGCCGTCTTGCCGAAACCGCAAATATCCTGACCGACGCGGGACTGATAGTGATCCTGACCGCCTCGGAAATAGACGAAGACGACGTTTACCTTATGCAAACGGTCCTTGGCGAAAAGATTTTCACTATCCGTGTCGGAAACGCATACGATAAAGAGCCCGCTTTCGACCTCTCCGTTGATGAAAACGATGAAAAAGCGGCGGAAACGATAATACGAAGTGCGGAATCAATGCGGACTGCGGAATTTTAATTCGCAAGACGGAGGCCGGGATCAGCGCTCCCTTGCGCACAGTTCACGCAAAGCCGCAGATCATAAATAAAAAAAGCTGAGAATAATAATATTCTCAGCTTTTTATAAATTGGCGGGGCCATGAACGGCGCGCACTCGTTCTTCGCCCTACGCCTTCAGGAATAGTCATTACCCCATATGCAGCATCGCCGTTGCGATATTGAAGTATACGAGCAGCGATAGCGCGTCGACTATGGTGGTGATAAACGGGCTTGCCATTACCGCGGGGTCAAAACCGATGCGTTTTGCAAGCAGCGGCAGGGTACAGCCCACAAATTTTGCGATAATTATCGTTACAACGAGCGTAAGGCATACGACCGCTGCGGTTGCAACGTCTCCGCCCGTTTCGCCAAGAAGCATGATCTTGCCGAAGTTTGCAGCTCCCAGAACAAGTCCGCAAAGCAGCGCAACAACGAGCTCTTTTACCCAGATCTTAAAAATATCCCGAAATTCTATTTCGTTTAAGGCAAGTCCGCGGATTATCGATACCGAAGCCTGCGAACCGGCGTTACCGCCCGTATCCATAAGCATCGGGATAAACGCCGAAAGCGCGATATTCGCTGCAAGAGCCTCTTCAAACGACGTGATTATGCGTCCCGTAAACGTTGCGGAGATCATAAGAAGCAAAAGCCACGGAATACGTTTGAACCACGTTTCCAGAATACCGGTTTTCATATACGTTTTATCGGTAGGCGTGATAGCCGCCATTTTTTCGATATCTTCCGTGTTCTCTTCCTGGATGACGTCGATAGCGTCGTCGATGGTTACTATTCCGACGAGTCTGTTTTCGTTGTCTACAACGGGAAGGGCAAGAAAACCGTATTTTGTAAAGTTTTCGCCGACCTCTTCCTTATCCTGCAAGGTGGAAACGCTTATTACGTTTGTTTCCATTATATCGCCGATAACGCTTTTCATGCTTGTCAGAAGCAGCGTTTTGACGGAAATAAGTCCGAGCAGATGTCGGTTTTTGTCGATAACGTAGCAAGTGTAGATCGTTTCCTTGTCTACGCCTACTCTTCTTATCTTTTCAAACGCGGCGGCAACGGTCATGTCTTTTTGCAGATCGACAAATTCCGTTGTCATAATGCTGCCCGCCGAGTCTTTCGGATAATTGAGTATCTCGTTTATCTGCGTGCGCATCTCGCTGTCGGTATTCGCGAGTATCCTGCGCACAACGTTTGCCGGCATTTCCTCGATGATATCAACGGTATCGTCTACATAAAGCTCGTCGATGACCTCTTTGATCTCTTTATCGGAAAATGCTTTGAGCAGAAATTCCTGCTCGTCAGAATCCATTTCAACGAACGTTTCCGCCGCAAGCTCCTTTGGCAGCAGACGGAAAACGACCGTAAGGCTTTCTTCCGGTATTTCCGAAAGAAGTATCGCGATATCTGCCGGATTGAAGCTGCTCAGATATTCGCGAAGGCCCTTAAAATCCTTTTTTTCCAAAAATAAAAGGGTTTCCTCTGTCATATTATCCTCCTCTTTTGTTGCATATTTCTATGCTTTTTTATGGAAGTAATGACACGTAAACCCCGAAAAAGACGACAGCTTATGCGGATATCATATGATACCCGATAAAATGTCTCTTATTTATACAGACCGCACGGACGCGCAGTTATGCGTCTGCGGGTCTGTCTACTTCGGGGAACAGTGCCTGCGGTACTACTTCCCGCGTCCATGCAATCTCACCTCTTGTTGATTTAATAGACCCCATATCGGGTTAATTGTTATTATACACCTTTTAAGATGTGTTTGTCAAGCTTTTTTTACTTGCGGTTTATTTTATTTTTTGCGAAATATCTTCTCTGAAAACGCAAATTATCGGTATTGACGGGATAATGGCGAAAATCAGGACGGTTATTGCGAACGTCGCCTAACAGGCGGCACGGAAAAAGAAATCAAAAATGGGTTTATTATTCCGTCTGCTTTTTCAGGCATTTAGTTATTTTGCCGATATACATTCTGTGAAAATCGGAAGAGGGATAAAATTTTCCCGGAATGCTTTTATCGGCAAAATTTTCACCTTTAAGGTCGTCGCAGTATTTTTTTTCGCAAAAAAGCACGAGCGATGCCTCGGCAAAATACGTCCAGCCGTCCTCAAAAACAGGCGTAAGTCCCGTTTCCTTCGCCTTGTCATGATCTCTGCCCGAATGCGAGCCGCAGAACGCCAGAGCGTCGCGGTATTTTTCGTCAAAGAAAGTAAGGGTGTATTTCCCGTATTTTTCGGTAAAGTTATAGGTATATCTCTGCGGAAGGACGAAAATGAAAGACACGGGGTCGTTCCACAAAATGCCCATACCGCCCCAGCTTGCGGTCATGGTGTTGAAATCGCCCTTTTCGCCTGCGGTTATGAGCATCCAGCCGTCGCCGACGGCTTTGAAAACGTTGTTTTCGATATCTTCCGGTTTAACGGCAATAAAATCAGTCATGGCAATTCTCCTTTTGTCGGTTATTACACTGCAATTATATCAGAATATCACCGAAAAAGCAACCTGTATCGGGAGGCAGGAAAAAACAAAACGCCGAAACTTTGAAAAATTGTCAAAATATAACGTTTTCAAGCCTTGACTACATGTTTTTTTTGATGTATAATTAACTGAAAGAAATATATTTTTAAAGGAGATACATACCAATGCCCATAGCGGATTACAAAACATACTGCAAAATGATGGAAACCGCGTATAAAAACCATTACGCGCTTCCCGCGATCAACGTATTTTCAATGGAGTCTATAAACGGCGTTCTTGCCGGTCTTGCCGAAGCTAAAAGCGACGGTATCATTCAGATTTCAACAGGCGGAGCGCAGCACGCTTCAGGTCAGACCGTAAAAGATATGGTCCTTGGTGCGATCACTCTTGCGGAACACGCACGCAGAGTAGCTGAAAAATACAATATTTTCGTTGCGCTTCATACCGACCACTGCCAGGCGGATAAGATCGACACGTTCCTCAATCCCCTCATCGAAGAAACCGAGCGCCGCAGAGCTAACGGACTGCCCAATCTTTTCAACAGCCATATGTTCGACGGTTCCGCGCTTCCCCACAAAGAAAACGTAAAGATCGCCAAGAGCATACTTGAGCGCTGCGCAAAAAACGAGATAGTTCTCGAAGTTGAAGCAGGCGTTGTAGGCGGCGAAGAAGACGGCGTCAACACCGAAGGCGCGCCGAGAGAAAAACTTTACACCACCCCCGAAGACATGCTTCTTGTTTACGAAACGCTCGGTCAGGTAAAGGGCGGATATTTCACGCTCGCAGCTACATTCGGAAACGTTCACGGCGTATATAAACCGGGCAACGTTAAGCTTAACCCGAAGATCCTCAAAATAGGTCAGGATGCCCTCAAAGCAAAATACGGCGACGACGCGCACTATCTTCTCGTCTTCCACGGCGGTTCGGGATCGCCCAAAGAGGATATAGAGGAAACGCTTCAGTACGGCGTTATCAAGATGAACGTTGATACCGATACTCAGTATGCGTTCTCTCGTCCCGTAGCCGACCACTTCTTCAAGAATTACGACGGCGTTCTCAAGGTTGACGGCGAAGTAGGCGTTAAGAAAGTTTACGATCCGCGCTCCTACCTCAAGAAAGCGGAAGCAGGAGTTTCCGCCCGTGTGGTTGAAGCCTGCAACGACCTTCATTCTTCAGGAAAATCGCTTTATTGATCATTGAAATCACAAAATGCCGGCGTCTTTCGATGCCGGCTTGTTTTGTATAATACGGGGGAAAAATGAACTCTCTTTCACTCAAAAAGATCGCTGCGGGCGTATATACCGCAAAAACGGGAGATAAAACGGACGGAGTCCTGTCTCTTGTGGCAAACGAGCCGAAAATCGAAGCAATAAACAATAATTATTCCGACGCGCCGCTTCCTTTTGACGGAATATTTACGGAAAAGGTCGGCAATAAAACAGTCGTCTGCATTCCGAGGAATCTTTCCGAACGTCATTACGGACCGGGGCTTCGTTTTCGCAGTCTTGCAACCAATTTTTCAGTGCTTCATATGCGCTGCGATCATTACGGCGGATCAGACAACGGCAGAACTCACGTTCCCACGCCGTTTTATCTTTCCGACGCGGGATACGGTGTCTTTATAGACACGCCCGAATTCATAACTTTTTATATGGGTGGCACAGTCAGAACAGACGCGAAAAACCCGCCTGAAGAACAGAACAGAGGCAGAGGACCCTGGTCTGCGGATACGCCGTCAGAGTTTGTGGAAGCGTCGTTTGAGGGCGATGCGGACGTATACGTTTTTGCCGGCGAAAGCATGCTTGAAGCCGTTGCGAAATTCAATCTTTTCTGCGGCGGAGGCGCGCGCATTCCGAAGTGGGGGCTCGGCTTCTGGCACAGAACTCATACTCAGTTTGACGAAAACGACGTTAAAAACGAAATAAAGCTTTTTGAAGAAAGGAATTTCGACCTTGACGTAATAGGCCTTGAACCGGGCTGGCACTCAAACTCATACCCGTGCTCTTACGAATGGGACGAGCAGCGTTTTCCCGATCCGAAAGAGTTTGTTTCATCTCTTCTGAAAAAGGATATACGGGTAAATCTGTGGGAAAATCTTTTTGTTTCTAAAAAGGCGAAGATCTATGAGGAAATAATGCCATTCTGCGGCTCGCACAAGGTCTGGAACGGGATCGTGCCGGACTTCACGCTTGAAAAAGCGCGCGAAATAATCGCGAATCAGCATAAAAAAGAGCATATAGACATAGGCGTTTCGGGCTATAAGATAGACGAATGCGACGGTTATGACGAATGGCTCTTTCCCGATCACACGTCCTTCCCCTCAGGCAGAAGCGCCGCTGCGGTAAGAAACACGCTCGGTATCCTTGCACAGAAAAACATATATAACGCTTTCAGAAAAGAGAACAAACGCACGTACGGTCTTGTGCGCGCATCCGCGGCAGGATCCGCAATGATGCCGTTTTGCATTTACAACGACTGTTACTCTTTTGAGCAGTATCTTACCGGTCTTGCCTCGTCGTCGCTCACGGGCTGTCTCTGGGTTCCCGAAGTCCGCGACGCGCAGACGCCCGAAGAGTGGGTAAGAAGATTTCAGATGTGCGTTTTTTCTCCGATGCTTATGCTCAACGCATGGGCGAACGGCGTAAAACCGTGGAAATTCAAAGAGGTCGAAGACACCGTCAGAGAAACGGTGCGTTTCAGAAAATCGCTTCTGCCGTATCTTTACAACGCCTTTTACACTTACGCCGAAAAAGGCATACCTCCGTTCCGTGCGATGTGTCTTGACTTTTCGGGCACAGGTTCGCAGAAAAGATCGGGGCTTGACCACACGGAAAGTCCTTATGAAACGCTGCGCCTTTTTGACACATACGATCAGTATATGGCAGGCGACAGCATAATGGTATGCCCGATGCGTCCGGGTGAAAAAACGAGAAAGATATCTCTTCCCGCCGGTGAATGGTACGACTGGTATACGGGCGAATACGCAGGCAGCGGCGAAATGTTACAGATCGAATGTCCGCTTGAAAAGATACCTCTTTACGTCAAAGGCGGCGCAATGATCCCCACCGTTGAAAAAGACGGCTCTCTTACTGTTCGCTGCTACGGCAACAGCGGTTCCGGTTTTCTTTACGACGATGACGGAGAGTCATTCGATTTCGAAAACGGAAAATATGCATACTGTGAGATGTCTTTTATAAAAGAAAACGGCGCTGTGACGGGCAAAATCGAAAAAACGCGCGGCGACGGCTTCGTTTCAGAGTATAAAGCGGTAAGATTCATATGACGAGAAAACTGTATTACGAAGATCCGTATATTTCCGAGTTTGATGCGGAAGTAGTTTCGTGCGAAGAAAAAAACGGCAGATATATCGCGGTTTTTGACAGGACTGCCTTCTTTCCCACGGGCGGCGGGCAGGAGCACGACACGGGCACGGCAGACGGTATAACGGTTTGTGACGTTTACGAAAAAGACGGCGTTGTTTTTCACGAGCTGAACGCGCCATTGACCGAGGGCAAGACCGTTTTTTGCAGACTTGATTTTGACAGACGCTTTTCTTTTATGCAAAACCACTCGGGAGAGCATATTCTTTCGGGCACGGTTCACAGAATGCTCGGTTACAATAACGTGGGCTTTCATATGGGCAGCGATTTTGTCACCGTAGACTTTGACGGACCGATGACGGAAGATCAGATACTTGAAGCGGAAGAAAAAACGAATGACGTTATCTTTTCAAACGCCGATATCCTCACGTATTTCCCGCCGCAAAAAGAGCTTGACTCTCTTGATTACCGATCTAAAAAGGAGCTTTCGGGCGCTGTACGCATAGTTGAGATACCTTCCGTTGATATCTGTGCATGCTGCGGCACTCACGTGAAAAAGACGGGAGAGATAGGTTTTCTGAAGGTCGTTGAACATATGAACTACAAGGGCGGCGTCCGTCTTTTTATTCTGTCGGGCAAACGCGCTCTTGAAGACTACCGCAAAAAAAACCGCGAATTATATAGGATAAGCACGATGCTTTCAAAAAAACCGTTTCAGACTGCGGACGGCGTGGAAAAGCTGATAGAAGATCTTTCGCAAAAAAAATACGAATACTCGCTTCTTTCAAAAAAATACGCCGAAAATACCGTAAACAACACAGCTGAAACAGACGGTATCCTGTTTTTCAGAAACGACGGCGCGGACAGCGATTTTCTGCGTCTTCTCGCGCTGTCGGCATCAAAAAAATGCAGAACTGCCGTTGTATGTTCGCAAGACGGCGACAATTCGGTGCGATGCGTTGTCGCTTCCGAAAAAACAGACGCAAGAACTGTATTCAAAGCCCTCGGCGACACGTTTTCGGGCAAGGGCGGAGGCAAAGAGGCGCTCTGTCAGGGCATGCTTCATACATCCGCGGATAAAATAGCCGATTTTATCGCAAAATTATAAACACACAAAAAAAACACCAAGGAGTTAAGATGGCTGCTCTTATCACAGGCGCAAGCTCGGGCATAGGCAGGGATATCGCCCGTGAGCTTGCAAAAAAAGGGATATCCCTTATTCTCACCGCGCGCCGCGAAGCGCCGATGGAGGAACTGAAAAAGGAACTTTCCGTTCCCGTTGAGATCATTCCCTGCGATCTCTCAAAAAAGGAAAACGTTTATTCCCTTTACGAAAAAGTGAAGGACAGAAACGTTGAGATCCTTATAAACAACGCGGGTTTCGGTGTTGTCGGCAGATTCTGCGACACCGACGCCGAGCGTGAAGCCGAAATGATAGCCACAAACGTCACCGCGCCTCATATTCTTATGAAGCTATTTCTTCGCGATATGAAAAAGCGCGATTGCGGCTATATTCTCAACGTTGCATCGTCTGCGGCATTTCTGCCCGGACCGCTCTTTTCGTCTTATTACGCATCAAAGGCGTATTTATACAGACTCTCAAGAGCGGTTGATTTTGAGCTGAAAAAAGAAGGGTCGCACGTCTGTGTTTCCGTTCTCTGTCCGGGACCTGTCTCCACAGAGTTTGACAGCGTTGCAAACGTCCGTTTCAGCCTTCCTTCAATGTCAAGCAGGACCGTAGCGGAATATGCCGTAAAAAAGATGTTTGAAAGAAAAAAGGTGATCGTTCCCGGCATAACTATGCAGGCGGGGCGTCTTCTTGCAAAACTCGCGCCGGAAAACGTTGCGATGAGCTTTGCATACAACACACAGAAAAGGAAGCTCGGCAGCGATGAAAAATAACGATTCTTTAAAGCTGAAAAGGCTATGGGTCCTCGTGCTGCTGCCGATCGGCATTATCATCACGGGCGCGGCACGGTCAAGCGCCGCTTTCTGCAAATTTTACACTGATTCCGTATATCCTTTCATGTCCGGCACGCTGAATTACCTGTTTTCGATGACGGAAATCTCCGTGGCGCAGATAATCATAATCTCGTTTGCCGTTTTTATCGCGTTTTACACGCTTGTTACCATCCTGTCGCTTATCTTTCGGCCGAACAGACTGAAAAAGCTGTTATATTACGCGATAAATCTTGTCTGTATTTTTTCGATAATCTTCTTTTTTTTCAGCCTGACGTGCGGCATAAACTACTACCGTCCGTCCTTCGCTGAAGAAGAGGGCATCATAACGGAAAAATCAACTTCAGCCGAGCTTGCCGGTCTTTTTGAAGACCTTACGGGAAGGCTCAACGAGGCAAAGGCGCAGTTTACGGGCAACCCGCGTTCTTTCAGAAGCAATGCGGAGCTTGCAAGAGATTATATGCAAACTCTCGCCGAAAAATATCCGTCTCTGTCGGGCGACTACGGCGCTCCTAAAGCGGTAAACTTTTTCGGGTGGATGTCTTTTACAAAAATCACGGGCTTCTTCTTTCCTTTCACCTATGAGGCAAACGTAAACGACACAGCACCCGCAGTCTCTCTTCCAGCAACGATGTGCCACGAGCTTGTGCACCTGCGCGGACATATGAGAGAGGATGAGGCAAACTATATCGCATACCTTGCCTGCACGCAGAGCGGAGACCCTGAGTTTGTTTATTCGGGACTTCTGCTTGCCTATTCTCATACCTCGTCTGCGCTTTACGCAGAGGACCCGCAGGCATACAGAGATATTTCCGAAAAGCTTGACGACGCGGTAAAAAAGGATATAGCGGATAAAAACGAATACTGGAAGAAATATGACGGTGTTGTAGCGGAGATTTCGGATACCGTAAACGACGCATATCTCAAAGCCAACGACCGAAAAGACGGTGTGAAAAGTTACGGAAAAATGGTGGATCTTCTTCTTGCGGAATACAGGCAGAAGCTGACTGCGCCCGCAAATACGGAAGAGCAGAATAAGGAGACAAACAATGAAGGTTGAAATCAAAAACCGCCGTTTTTTTATAGACGGTGAAGAGAAATATCTTGTTTCGGGCGAATTTCATTATTTCAGAGTCCCGTATGAGGACTGGGAAAGACGAATGAACCTTTTTAAGGAGATGGGCGGAAACTGTCTTTCAACATACGTGCCCTGGTGCATCCACGAAAGAGAAGAGGGCGACATACGCTTTGACGACGAACCGAGAAGAGCGCTTTCGGCATATCTTGAGCTTTGCAAAAAGCTTGATATCCCTGTCATTGTCCGCCCCGGTCCCTACTGCTATTCCGAGCTGATAGGCGGCGGCGTTCCGACGTGGCTGACGGAAAAATATCCAGAAGTCCTTTCATGCCGATACTCAGGCGAACCGCTCGACTCCGTTTCGTATATGCATCCGCTGTTTTTTGAGAAGGCGGAAAAATATCTCAGGGAATTTGCAAAAATAATAAAGCCGTATCTCGCGTCCGAAGGCGGACCAGTCTGTATGGTCCAGCTTGACAACGAGATAACTGGCGTGCATATCTGGGCAGGCTCGATCGACTACAACAAAGATACGTGGGGCTTCGGCAAAACCGACGGCAGATATGCAAAATACCTTACGGAGCGCTACGGATCGCTCGAAAACGTGAATAATGCGTATAATACCGGCTGGATGTCATTTGCAGACGCATATCCTCTGGGCAAAAATTCCGCAGACAGATACGCCTGCAGATGCAATAAGGATATGTTCGATTTTTATCTTGACTCATGTGGGGAATATCTCGAAAAGATCGCCGTTTGCCTGCGCAATGAAGGCATCGACTCGCAGTTTTGCCACAATGCGGGCAACGTGAATATGACGGGATATTTTGAAAAGATCCTGCCTCGCTTTGAAAAATACGGCGGACTTTTCCTTGGCTGCGACCACTATTACAACCTCGGTCAGAATTTCGAGGAAAACAACCCGACGCCTTATTATGCTCTTGATATGCTGCGCTCATACGATCAGCTTCTTCATCTCGGACTTCCTCAAACGGTTCTTGAGCTGCCCGGAGGCTCGCCCTCCGATTTCCCGCCCATTCTGCCGCAGGACCTTCTTGCATGCTTTATGGTAAATGCCGCCATGGGCATGAAAGGGCTCAACTACTATATCTATACCGGAGGCCCGAACTACGAGAATACGGGCGGAACGGGCGATATTTACGATTTCAACGCATTTGTCCATGCCGACGGCACTCTTAACGAAACGTATTACGCGGCAAAAAAGTTCGGCGAATTCCTTAAAGATCACGCGTATCTGCAGTCTGCCGAAAGAAAGCTGTCCGTCCGTGTGGCATGCGATCAGGAATACTACCGCTCGCCGCAGTATCCTTACGAAAGTGAAAATTCGCAGACGCAGGCAAAAACGTTTATGAAAAAAGGCGTTCTTTACTCTCTTCTCGCCTCAGAATATGCGCCGGGACTTTTCGATATCCCCCACGGCGTTCCCGATACGGATATGCCTCTTATCCTTTGCGGATCGGACTCTCTTACAAGACAGGCACAGGAAAATATCGTATCGTTCCTTGAATCGGGCGGAAAACTGATCGTTTTTCAAACATTGCCCTCGCTCGACGAAAACTTTGAGTCCTGCACAGTGTTAAAGGACTTTATCGGAATAAAAACCGAGAAAATAGAAGAAAAAAATATCGCGGAATGCTCGTTCATGCCGTCGCGCGTGCATCAGCTTTCCTGCAAATATGCCCTTATCCCCGAAAAAGACGACGATATTCTCATCACGTGCCCATACCCTGCAGCTCTGCGCCGCAAAGTGGGAAACGGAGAAGTGATATTCTGCAGTTTCACGTTCACACTCTCTCAGAGAACGCAGGTCGATATGCTTCGCGGCATTCTTGCCCTTTTCGGCGCGAAACCGGCGGTATATCATTCAAATCCGCATATTTTCACGACCGTCCTTGAAAGCGAATGCGGCAAAAAGACCGTGTTTATCATGAATCTTTACTCGTCGCCGCAAAGCACGGATATTGAATTTGAAGGGAAAGCCTTCAAAAAAATCGCGCTTGACGCGATGGAAGTTAAAACGATCGATCTTTGAGCGATCCATGATATTTTAATTCAATAATAAAAACCGAAAGACGCGGGAAGACTGATATCTCCCTGCGTCTTTCGGCATAAAAGGAAAATCTACGCATAAATCGTATTTTGCTATCTTAATACGCCTTTCGGGTTCGGTCCGTACTGGTTCGGACCGGGCGTGCTGTCTAAAACGGTGAAAATAAATACTATAAGTCCGCCTACGAACGGGATAAGATAAAGAAGGATCGCCGCTCCGCTTTTCCCGGTATCGTGAAACCTTCTGACAAGTATCGCAAGCGAAGGAATGATCATCACAAGCGTGTAAACGAGATATACTATACCGAGAATTATTACGGGAAGAGAAAATTCGGGAACTCTTTCGTAAAGCACCATTTCCGTGAGCGATGGTCCTGCAAGAATGCTGATGGCGATGTTGAGGATCATCATTATTATCGCATTCATTATTCCGGCAAGCCAATACTCTTTTCTTCTGCTTCTGCCGCTGAATTTTGCATACTTTTTCAGCATGCTGCCGTAAGCCGTAAAAAGATTGAAATCTTCAACTACGGCACCCTGCCCCGTATATCCCTGCGCACCTGCATACTGCGTATTGTATGCGCCGTTATATCCCTGGGCGGAATAAGGGTTTACGTTATACTGACCGTTCTGAGACGCGGCATACTGCTGCTGTGCCTGAGCATAATTCTGATATACCGGTCTTGCCTGCTGCTGTTGCTGAACATACTGTGTCTGTGCTTGCACAGATTGTGCTTGTACAGGTTGTGCTTGTGCCTGAACGGGCTGTGCCTGTGGCTGCTGAGTCTGTGCAGCCTGAGTCTGACCAGGCTGCGCGGTCGGCTGAGAAAGCCTTGTGCCGCAATTCGGGCAGAATTTTGAATTGCCCGCATCCGCTCCGCAATTCGGACAGAACATTATCTTTTCCTCCCTTATGCCGTTTGATTTTCAGCTGATTATTTGAAGTATCTGTTGAGAAGTCCTTCAAAAGCTTTGCCGTGTCTTGCCTCGTCTCTTGCCATTTCGTGAACTGTGTCGTGAATAGCGTCGTGACCGGCTGCTTTTGCGCGTTTTGCAAGATCGGTTTTGCCTGCGGTAGCGCCGAATTCGGCTTCAACTCTTACTTCGAGATTCTTCTTTGTGCTCGGAGAAACAACTTCTCCGAGAAGCTCCGCAAACTTAGCTGCGTGCTCCGCTTCTTCCCATGCGGCTTTTTCGAAATAAAGACCTGCTTCGGGATATCCTTCACGGTGAGCTGCGCGTGCCATGGCAAGATACATGCCTACTTCAGTGCATTCTGCTCTGAAATTGTCTCTGAGGTCTTCAATGATATCTTCGGAAGCGCCTTCCGCAGCGCCTATAACGTGCTCTGCGGCAAGAGTTTTTTCTTCCATTACGTTGAATTTAGATGCGGGGGCTTTGCATATCGGACATTTTTCGGGCGCGGAATCTCCCTCGTGGACGTATCCGCATACTGAACATACAAATTTCATATCGTTATTCTCCGTTCGGTTATTTTATTACATATTTCGGCTATTTTGCCGCCTTACGATTAAATTATATCATCAGTCGGCATTTTTGTCAATATCAGTTTTTATGTTTTGAAAATTTATTTTTGAGCAGGATCCAGACGTTTCCGCTGACAAATACGGAAGAATAGAAGCCTGCAATGATACCGACGATTATCGGGAAAGAAAATTCTCTTATCGAAGGAACGCTCAGGATATAAAGGATGAAGATCGTAAAGAGCGTTGTAAGAGAAGTGAATATCGAGCGGCGCATAGTCTGTCTTATGCTCTTTTCGGCAACTTCCTGACTTGTTGCGCCCTGCATGAGCCTGTTGTTTTCACGGATACGGTCAAATATAATGATCGTGGCGTTGATAGAGTAACCAAGAATGGTGAGTACTGCCGCGATAAACGGAAGATTTATCTGAACGCCAAAGATGAGATTGCAGATTATCATCATGGAAATATCGTGAAGAAGAGCAACGACCGCTGCAATGCCCGAGAAAAGGTCGAAACGTATCGAAATATAGACGAGCATGAGAAGCGCGGCAATTACCGTGGCAATGATCGCGCTTCTGAGAAGGTCGGACGCAGCCGCGGGACCTACGCTGTCAGAAGAAAGAAGCCAGTCGATGGTAGAAGCGTCTACCGATTCTTCTCCTTCGCCTTCGGAAGCGAACGGAAGGGAGAATTCTTTGGCGATAGCGGCAAGGATCGCGCGTCTGTCGGCATTTTTATCGGTATTGCATTTTACGATTATTATATCCGTTGATTTAAGTATCGCGGTATCTACCGCCGTTACCGTTGTTTTCTGAACGAGAGAAGGCGTTTCGCCCGTAACGTCCTTTACGATAACGTTCACCTTGTCAAGATCTGCCTGAGTAACGTCACGCTTTATCGAGAAGTTGAAAACCGTGCCGCCCGTAAAGTCTATGCCCCAGCGAAGGCCGATATCGGGATTATCCTTGAAAATATATGAAAATACCATGCCGAGTATGCCGAGCACGATTATGATTACGGCAACCGTAACAATGATTTTGCCTTTTGAGGTTATCGTGAGTTTATTCATTTTGCGGCACCTCCGTTTTTATCTGCGGCAAGCTGTCTCTGTTCCGCATTTTTTCTTGAAAGACCGTAAAGAACGGGATTTCTTACGCCGAACACAACGAGCGAGCGAAGAAGGTATTTTGTTACTATTACCGCCGTGAACATCGAGCAGAGAACGCCGATGAGAAGCGTTACGGCAAAGCCCTGTATCGTTCCTTTGCCGAATATCATAAGCACTACCGCCGCGATCACGGTTGTGATATTAGAGTCGATGATCGCAAGCAAAGCTTTGTCAAATCCCGAGCTTACCGCGCCTGAAGTGCTCTTGCCTAAGGCAAGCTCTTCTTTTATTCTTTCAAAAATAATTACGTTTGCGTCGACCGCCATGCCTATCGAAAGAATTATGCCCGCAATGCCCGGAAGCGAAAGATTGATCTGGAAAAGCGTGCAGATGAGGCAGACGATGGAAACATAAAACACAAGCGCTACCGCCGAAACAACGCCGGGAAGCCTGTATAAAATTATCATAAGAACTATGACAACAATAAGTCCGAGAAGTGCGGCTATAAGGCTCGATTCAAGAGCTCCGTCGCCCAGTGTAGGACCGATGGAACGCTGTTCTATCGCTTCAAGAGCAAACGGCAGAGCGCCTGCGGCAATGACCGCGGCGTATTCAACGGCCTGTTCCTGAGAATTTGTGGTTATGACGCAGTCTGTTGAAGTGATCTGATTTTCAACGTACGGTTTTGCGATCTGAGTATCGTCAAGCATGATCGCGATAAAGTTTTTATCCGAAGAAAGCTGAGACATTCTCTTTGTCGCTTCGGAAAAACGCGATACAGCGTCCGACGATATCTTCATAAGAACAACAAATCTGTTTTCCTGCGAATTGTAGCCCGCAGTTGCGCTTACTATGTCCTTACCCGTAAGAACGACCTCGCCGTCAGACGTTATAAACGACAGGTTTGCAGTCTGACCGAGAACGTCTATCGCGTCTTCGGGGCTTGATATGCCCGGGATCTCAACCGTTATGCCCTGAGGGCCCGTTCTGTATACGTTGCCCTCGGTATAGCCTAGATTGGTAAGTCTTTTTCTCATTACTTCAACAACGGTGTTGAGATCGTTGTCAAGATTTCCCGCATAGCCTGACTCAACAACAGGTTCAAACGTGATCGATGCGCCTCCGTCAAGGTCAAGTCCTCTGCGAATGCCTCCGTCATCGGAATAAAGACCGAGTTTCGGGGGAATTTTGAAAGAGCCGATGGTTATGCCCGCGAAACAGACGTATATAAACAGCGCCATTATTACCGCGAGCAGGCAGCAGCCCACTATCCTTTTTTTCATACCGGTGCCTTTCTTTTAATAAATAATTATAGCGTTTATTATTATATCATTTTCATTTTAAAATGTCAATAGAAAGGTTTTATTCTTGACAAATAATATGTGATGTGATATAATCAACGCGTAAAATCCGCACTGGACAGAGGTGTTTTATTATGGAAGAAATGACGTCAAAAGAGCGTATACTTGCGGCTGTGACCGGCAAACAGACGGACAGAGTGCCCTGGTCGCCGTTTCTTGCATATTACTGGCAGTATATTCCGAAAGAAGAGCAGCAGAAGGGCGAGATCGCCTATATGCAGAAGCTCGGCGCAGATCCTCTTCTGAGAGGCTCGTGCGTTCTCTTTTCGGCGAAGCAGAAAAACGTGGAACACACCTCGAAGCGTGACGGAAACAAACAGTATGACAGCTATATCACACCCGTGGGAACGATAACTGAAGTAAGAACGTATTCCGCGCAGGCAGACACGTGGTTTTTAACTGGACATCCCGTATCGGAAGAGGAAGACTTCAAGGTCCTTCAGTATATCAACGAAAACACCGTCATTTCCGAAAATACCGAACCTTTTGACCGCGCTTACGCCGCAATGGGTCAGAGCGCAGTTTCATCGCCGAATATAGGTCTCAGCTCAAAAACGGCTTTTCAGGCTCTCGTTGAGCGTTGGTGCGGAACGGAGGCGCTGACGTATGCGCTTTACGATTTTCCCGAAACGGTGGAAGAATGTCTTGCCGTTATGCAGGCAAAAGACCGTGAAACGGTAAAGATCACGCTGAATTCCTCCGCAGAGATAATCAACTTTTTTGAGGACAGTTCAACAACGAATATAAGTCCCGCAATGTTTGAAAAATATACTTTGCCGCAGATAAACGAGTGGGCGGATATGCTGCATTCGGCAGGAAAACTGCTTATGCACCACGCATGCGGACATCTGAAAGATCTTATGCCGCTTATCGCTTCATCCAAAATAGATATTCTTGAATCCGTTTCTCCCCCGCCTACGGGAAATATCGAGATCGCGGAAGCTCTGGCGGCATTGCCTCAGCGGATCGCGCTCATAGGCGGGATAGAGCCGACGTTTTTCGAAAACAGCACTCACGGTGAGCTTGAAGAATACGTTCAAACCCTGCTTGAAACGGCAAAAGGCAGAAGATTTGTTCTTGCAAACAGTGACAGCTGTCCGCCGGGCGTAACTTACGATAAATTCCTGACCGTTACAAAAACGGTAAGAAATTTCAGATAAAACGGTTTTGAAAGGAAAAAATAAAATGAAAGTCCTTTTAACGGGAGGCGCGGGCTTTATAGGTTCGCACACATGCGTTGAGCTTTTATCGCAGGGCTATGACGCCGTTATTGCGGATAACTTCTGCAACAGCGAACGCGACGTTATAACGAGATGCGAAAAAATAACCGGAAAGAAAATTGCGTGTTACGATGCAGACGTTGCCGACAAAGAGGCTGTGAGCAGCATCTTTGCAAAAGAAAAGATCGATGCGGTAATACATTTTGCGGGATATAAATCGGTGCCCGAGTCGGTAAAGCTGCCGGTAATGTATTACAGAAACAATCTTGACACAACGCTGACCGTTCTTGAAGTAATGAAAGAGTTCGGTGTGAAGATATTCGTTTTCAGCTCTTCAGCCACGGTATACGGAGATAAAAACCCCGTTCCGTTCACCGAAGATATGCCTACGTCAACGACCAATCCTTACGGCACAACGAAGCTTTTCATAGAAAAAATACTTACGGACACCGCTGCGGCGGACGGCGAAATGTCTGTCGTGCTTCTTCGATATTTCAACCCCATCGGCGCGCATAAAAGCGGCCTTATCGGAGAAAATCCTAAAGGGATACCAAACAACCTCATGCCGTATATCGCGCAGGTAGCCTCGGGCAAACGGGAGATGCTTCACGTTTACGGCAATGATTTCAACACACCCGACGGCACGGGAGTAAGAGACTACATCCACGTTGAAGACCTTGCGAAAGGTCACGTAAAGGCGCTTGAATACGCAGCAAAAAACGCTGGCTGCGAAATATTCAACCTCGGCACGGGCATCGGATACAGCGTTCTTGACATAGTCAAGGCATTTGAAAAGGCAAACGGGATCAAAATCCCGTACGTGATAGACCCGAGAAGACCCGGCGACATAGACGAATCACGCGCAGACGTATCAAAAGCTGCAAAGATACTCGGCTGGAAAGCTGAAAAGAACCTTGACGATATGTGTGCAGACACATGGAACTGGCAGAAAAATATAAAATAAAGGCGGAAGAAAAAATGGCTTTATCGATCTCACAGAAAATAATAGCTTCGCATCTTGTTTCGGGGAAAATGATCCCCGGCGAAGAGATTTCCGTAAAAATAGATCAGACCCTCACCCAGGACGCTACGGGTACCATGGCATATCTTCAGCTTGAAGCGATGGGGATAGACAGAGTTAAAACCGAGAAATCAGTTGCGTATATCGACCATAACACGCTGCAGTCGGGCTTTATGAACGCAGACGACCACAGATATATCCAGACCGTATGCAAAAAGCATGGGATATACTGCTCAAAGGCGGGCAACGGAATATGCCATCAGGTCCATCTTGAAAGATTCGGTATTCCGGGAAAAACTCTTCTGGGCAGCGACTCGCACACACCTACGGGCGGCGGAATAGGTATGCTTGCAATGGGCGCAGGCGGACTTGACGTTGCCGTTGCGATGGGCGGAGGAGCCTTCTATCTTATCATGCCGAAGATCGTTGGCGTAAAGCTCACCGGAAAACTTCCGAAAATGGTTTCGGCAAAGGATATTATTCTTAAAGTGCTTCAGATAATGTCCGTAAAAGGCGGAGTAGGCAAAATAATAGAGTATTACGGCGACGGAATAAAAACGCTTTCCGTTCCCGAGCGCTCTACGATAACGAATATGGGCACAGAGCTTGGCGCAACAACGTCCGTATTCCCGTCCGACGAAATAACCAGACGCTTCCTTGCCGCGCAGGGACGCGAAAACGACTATACCGAGCTTCTTCCTGATGACGGTGTTGTATATGACGAAACTATCGAGATAGATCTTTCCACACTCGTTCCTCTCGCCGCATGCCCGCACAGCCCCGATAACGTTGTGCCGGTATCTCAGCTTGCCGGAATGAAGATAGATCAGGTATGCGCAGGTTCATGCACAAACTCGTCTTACTCGGATATGCAGAAGCTTGCCGCGATTCTCAGTGGCAACACCGTTGCCGAAAACGTTTCAATGACCGTATCGCCCGGTTCAAAACAGGTTTTCGCTATGATGGCAAGAACAGGCGTGCTTGCGGACATAATCGAAGCGGGCGCAAGAGTTTTAGAGTGCGCGTGCGGACCCTGCATAGGCATGGGTCAGTCTCCCAACAGCGCGGGAATCTCGCTGAGGACCTTCAACCGCAACTTTGAAGGCAGATCAGGCACTGCGGACGGACAGGTATACCTCGTTTCTCCCGAAACGGCAGCAGCAAGCGCAGTTAAAGGCGTTATGTGCGACCCGACAACGCTTGATATAGATATAAATGCCGAAATGCCCGAAAAATTCGATATCAACGACAATCTCATCATTCCTCCCGCAGAAAACGGCGAAGACGTAGAGGTTGTCCGCGGACCGAATATCAAGCCGTTCCCCGTTGGCTCTCCGCTTCCCGAATCTATCGAAAAGCCCGCTCTTCTCAAAGTTGGCGACAATATCACAACAGACCATATCATGCCGGCAGGCGCAAAAATACTGCCCTACCGCTCAAATATCCCGCATCTTTCCAAATACTGCTTCGAGGCGGTCGACAATGCGTTCCCGAACCGTGCAAAGGCATCCGGCGGCGGCTTTATAATAGGCGGAGAGAATTACGGACAGGGCTCTTCACGCGAACACGCGGCTCTCGTTCCGCTCTGGCTCGGCGTAAAAGCGGTAATTGCAAAGAGCTTTGCAAGAATACATAAAGATAACCTTATAAACTCAGGTATAATCCCGCTCACGTTCAAAAATCCGCGCGATTACGACCTTATAGACCAGGGCGACGTGCTTTGTCTTAAAAACATCCGCTCGGAAATAGAAAACGGCGAAACCGTTTATATTTACGACAAAACAAAGAATATGAAGATCGAGCTTGTCTGCGACAGATCGCCGCGTCAGGCAGGGATCCTTCTTGCCGGCGGAAAACTGAACTATACAAAAGGTAAATAATATGGATATACGGACACGGCTTTCACTGCGTCCCGAAAAGCAGCTTGCAGATATTGTAAAGCTGCTTTTTCAGCAGTATTTCGGACCGGAGCATATGATAAAAGACGCTGCGACAAGTCTGAAAATGCTGAAAACAGAGCTTGAAGGCGTGGAATATGACAAAAACGTTCCTCTTTACGACGACATAGGCGGCGGATTTGCAAGGATAAACCTTGCCGCGGTAAAAGGGCTGCTCTCGCCTGAGACCGTAAACAAGATATTCGTGCTTTCGGCAAACTCACATAAAGAAAAAAAGCCCGCTGAGTTTGAAGGCGAGCTTGAAAAGCTGAAGAGCGCAGATTATCTTCCGTTTGACAAAGAAGAAACGCGCGGTTTTATAGATAAATATATCTCTCTGGGCTGTCCGCCTCTGTCTCACAGCGAAATATACCGAAAAAAATATGCGCCGCACTATCGCGTGGCTGATATAAAATATGCCGAAGCACTGCCTCTTTTTATAGAGACAGAAAACGTTCTTTCAAAAAAGGGAAGGGCGGTCGTAGGTATAGACGGCATGGCGGCGGCAGGAAAAACAACGCTTTCAAAAACGTTTTCCGAAGTTTATGACTGCAACGTTTTTCATTGCGACGACTACTTTCTGCGACCGGAACAGCGCACGGCGTCCCGTCTTGCCGAAACAGGCGGAAACATAGATTACGAGCGGATGAAAAGCGAGATTTTCGATCGTATTTTTACAGAAGACGATTTTTCGGTCAGAAAATATAACTGCGAAACGCAAACTCTTTCGGACACGATCACCGTTGAGAAAAAGCCTGTCACCGTAATCGAAGGCGTTTACTCCTTTCACCCTTATTTCGGAAACGTTTACGACGTTAAACGCATGCTTGTCATCGACCGCCGCGAACAGCTTGCAAGGCTTGAAAAGCGGAGCCCCGAAATGCTTGACCGCTTTATAAACGAATGGCTGCCTATGGAAGACAGATATTTTGAAATGCTTGCGAATATGAATAAATAATAAAAACGGGAGGAACAAAGTTCTTCCCGTTTTTTTTCAGAAGAGAGTGTTTTCTCCGTTTGTCGTCGGAAAAGGAATTCCGAGATGATCGTATGCGGCTTTTGTTACGCAGCGGCCTCTGGGCGTGCGGTTTATAAAGCCGAGCTGCAAAAGAAACGGCTCGTAAACGTCCTCAATAGTCACGCTTTCCTCTCCCGTCAGCGCGGCAAGAGTTTCAAGCCCTACCGGTCCGCCGTTAAAGCTCGTTATGATGGCACTGAGCAGGCGTCTGTCTACAGAGTCAAGACCGAGACGGTCTATTTCCATCCTGTCAAGCGATCTTCTTGCAAGCTCCTTATCTATTACGCCGTCGCCGAGCACCTGCGCAAAGTCGCGTATGCGGCGAAGAAGCCTGTTTGCGATTCGGGGCGTGCCTCTTGAACGCGATGCAATCTCATAAGCGCCCTCAGGAGTGATCGCTATATCAAGGATTTTTGCGGAGTTTGTTATTATGGTCTGAAGATCTTCTGGAGAATAAAGCTCAAGGCGGAAGAGCACGCCGAAACGGTCGCGGAACGGAGCTGCAAGCTGACCCGATCGCGTTGTGGCGCCTATGAGCGTAAATTTCGGCAGCGTGAATCTTATGGACCGAGCGGACGGACCTTTGCCGAGGATTATATCAAACTCATAGTCCTCCATTGCAGGGTAGAGAACTTCTTCAACCGTTCTTGAAAGACGGTGTATCTCGTCTATAAAAAGTATATCTCCGTCCTGCAGATTTGTAAGAAGCGCAACAAGATCTCCCGTTTTTTCAAGTGCGGGACCGGACGTAATGCGTATCTGAACGCCCATCTCCGTGGCGATGATGTTTGCGAGCGTTGTCTTTCCGAGACCGGGAGGGCCGTAAAGAAGGACGTGGTCAAGCGATTCGCCACGGCGTTTCGCCGCTTCGATATAAATTTTGAGGTTTTCTTTTATCTTTTCCTGACCGATATAGCCGTCAAAGTTTTTCGGGCGTAGCGAAAGCTCTGTTTCATCGCTGTGTATCGTTCTTGCGGATAAGATCCGTTCGTCAAATTCGTTTTCCATGATTATCCCTTTTCAGAGCCTCAGATGTTTCTTGAAAGCATTCTGAGCGCCTGCTTAACTATATCGTTGGTATTGTCCGCAGAGCAGCGAAGAACGGCTTTTGAAGCGTCGTTTTTGCTGTAACCGAGAGCAACGAGCACCGCGACCGCCTCCGATACACAGTCCGATGCGGCGCTGTCTTCACCGAACTGTGCGATATCGGACGGAACAACTTTTGTTTTTGCGATCTTGTCTTTCAATTCAAGGCATATCCTCTGCGCAAGCTTTGCGCCTACGCCCGCAGCCTTTGTTATTCCCTTCGCATCGTTTGAAAGCACGCACGCGGCAAAAGATTCCGGAGTATGGGCCGAAAGGACGGCGAGAGCCGCCTTGGGTCCAACGCCGCTGATAGAAAGAAGAAGCTCGAAAAACTGTTTTTCCTGCTCATCGGCAAAGCCGTAAAGATCGAGCGCGTCCTCTTTTACGTTGAGATATGTATAAAGAAGGACCGTTTCTTTTTTTGCTATCTGCTTATATGTGTTTTCGGAGATCGTGCATTTATATCCAACGCCTCCGCAGTCTATAACAGCGAGATTCGGCGTTAATATCGCCGGTTTGCCTGAAAGATAATAATACATTTTTACCTCTCTATCTTATGCAGTGCGCGCAGCAGATCGCCATAGCGAGAGCGTCCGCCGCATCGTCGGGCTTAGGTATCTTTTCAAGGTTAAGAAGCATTTTTACCATTGCTTCGACCTGCTCTTTTTCCGCTCTTCCGTAGCCTGTGACCGCCTGCTTTACCTGAAGCGGAGTAAACTCGGAGCAGTGTATCCTTTTTTTTGTCAGGGCAAGCAAAAGCACGCCCCTTGCCTGTGCAACGTCTATGGCTGTTTTTGAGTTTGTGTTAAAAAACAGTTTTTCCATAGCCGCCGTTTCAACGTGATAATAATCAACTATCCGCGAAGCTTCGTCGAATATCTGCTCTATTCTGTCGCAGAACGGAGTATGCGCGGGCGTGATGATCGCGCCGTAGTCCGAACCGTAAAATCTGTTGCCCCGCCAGTCCACAACGCCCCAGCCGACGGTTGCCACTCCGGGGTCGATACCCAGAATAATCATCTTTCCGACCCCATTTTTCTTTCTATTTCGCGCTGCGCGTCTCTTTTTGCGGCAGCCTCGCGCTTATCATAAAGTTTTTTGCCTTTGCAAAGCCCGATTTCAACCTTTACTCTTGCGTTTTTGAAATAGACGGAAAGCGGGATAATGGAATATCCCTCTTTTTTAACGTCGTTGAAAAGCTTGAGTATTTCTTTTTTGTGCATCAGCAGCTTGCGCTCGCGAAGAGGGTCTTTATTGAAAATATTGCCTTTTTCGTATGGCGAAATATGCATTCCGTGTATGAATATCTCTTTTCCGTTCGTCTGACAGTAAGAGTCCTTGAGATTTACCGCGCCAAGCCGGATACTTTTTACCTCCGTGCCTGCAAGAGATATTCCCGCTTCATATTTTTCTTCAACAAAATAGTCGTGATACGCTTTTCTGTTCTGCGCTGCTATTTTCGGCATTTTTTGCTCCTTTTTATCAGACGCTCAGTCCCTCATCCTTCTTGATCTTTCCTGCGTCTATATACGGCTTTATTCTCGGATATACAACGTTTTGAAGGTATTCTTCCGTCTGCTGCGGCGCTCTTCCTACAAAGCTTTCGGGAGATAGGAGCGACGATATCTCGTCTTTTTCAAGAAGGAATGCGCTGTCTGCGGCAATTCTTTCAAGAAGGTCGTTTTCTCCGCCCTCCTCTTTCACTTTCTTTGCCGCCGCTACGCTGTGAACGCGTATCCTTTCGTGCAGCTCCTGTCTGTCTCCGCCGTTTTTAACCGCTGCCATCATGATGTTTTCGGTCGCCATAAACGGAAGCTCGTTCATAAGCCTTCTGCGTATCATTTTCGGATAAACCACAAGCCCCGCCGTGACGTTTATATATATATTCAGAATCGCGTCAACGCCCAAAAACGCTTCTGAAACCGCGATTCTCTTATTCGCGCTGTCGTCAAGCGTGCGTTCAAACCACTGCGTGCCTGCGGTAAACGCGGGGGACAGTGAGTTTGTGATAACGTATCTTGC
>JAEEGI010006179.1_pt1 | contig 27132 bp, 13 predicted proteins | sample 8958751 | NCBI WGS metagenome assembly JAEEGI01 (sample SAMN16246545, study PRJNA631951) | gut metagenome | biome: gut microbiome; feature: rumen; material: KS-attached | host: Bos | place: Iran: Karaj | collected 2018-10 | reverse complement strand
AGTTTGGAAAAGTTGGAGAGGGGGGTGGCGACTCGGGGGTTGGGCGTAGGGAATTGGGGATTGGGGATTGGGCCCAATCCCAAATCCCCAATCCCCAATCCCCAATCCCCAATCCCCAATTGTTTTATTGATTAATTATTTATAATCATTCAAAAAATAAATTAAAATAAAAATTCATAAAAAAATAATACATATCATTTATCAAATTTTGAAATTAATAATAAAAGCTAAATCCAATTAATTAAAATAAATATTCTTATTTATATAAATAAAAAATTATAACCTATCACAAAAGATTCCTCAAATATGAATAAATAAAAACTTTTATTAAAGAGATTTATTCATTTTACAATATTTATTTCCCTTTTCAACTTCAAATCAATAATTTAATCGTATAAAAACTTTTTATATTTTTTTATATTTTTAGCTTAAATTTTTTACTTTTGATTTATAACCATTATTATAATAATATTTTTAAATTCGGTTAAATTAAAAGGTGTTTTATTGAAAAGCTTTTTATTTTTTCTCTAAATTTTTAATATTGACAAATTTAATTTATTTTAATTATTCATATTTTAAGATAATTTAAAATATAAAAAACTAATTCAAAAATTTAATTAAAAATTATGGATACAAATTAATGATTATAGTTTTTATTTTCTAATATTTTATAAATTATTTTAAATAAACTAAAAAAAAGATTAAGACCATATAATAATAATAAAAATTAAAAACCTAAAAAAATATCAAATTCTCTTTAATATAAATTTTCTTTTTTTTTCAAACTAATTTTTCTAAAAGAACTAATTAATCCATTTTCAAAATCATTAATTTCTTTTTTTAATTCAGGTTTCATAAAAGTAAAAGTTAAATTATTTTTTTTATTATTATTGTTATTAAAATTTTTATTTAAACTAAGAAAACCTTTTTTATTTCTATGACAAGGAGGTGGATTAATAGAAACAACATAATTCATTTTTGAAGGATTAATTAATTCACTCTTTTCAAAATTATATAAAGGCATTTTTGGTTTAAAAGTTATTGTTGGTCTATTAATATAATCATTTTCAGAATAATTTTTTGTTTTTAAAGTTTTATTTAAATTCAATAATTTATTCCTAATTTTATTACTATCTAAACCATTATTTGATTTATATAATGGAGTTATTAATGAAGTATTTCTAAAAGAATTTGATTTTGGAGTTTCATTATAAAATGAAGTATGAGCTGAAAAAGTGTTATAGTGTTTTTTCTGGGACATGATTTTTTATTTTTTTTATTTTGAAATATTTATATTAAAATATATAAAAAATTCTAAAAATAATATTTATTCTAATTATTATATATTTCACTTTCAGATTCTTCATCATCATATTTTTGAATTTCATTATCTTCAGACAATTCATAAAACAATTATTTTTTTAATGTTTGTTTTTAGTTAATAAGGCGAAAATTGGATAAAGCCCGTTTATTATACAACCAATATAATATTCATCATTAAAATGATTTTTAATGACAAAAGAAAATTTAAAAAAATAATATAATGAAAATTAAAAAAATAAAAAATAAAATTACAATTCCTAAAATTTTTAAATTTAATAAATAATTTTTTAATCAGAAGATTATCAATATCCATTTCATTAAATGTATATTTAATTTTTTTTATTAATATTTAAAAGAAAAAACCAGAATTTTGTATTAAAAATGAATTTCTTATTTTTAAAGAATTATAAAAGAAATTATGGAAATTGAAAATGAAAATTATTATTTTAAAGAAAATACTTATTCTTATTTAAAAGAGTATAGTGAAAATAATGATAAATGAATTTTAGAATAATATTTTTTTATAATTAGAGTTATTATAAAAATAAATGAAATCACAATTCAAATTAAAATAATTTTAATAGGAAATATACTTATAAAAAGTTAAGTAAATTATTATCTCTTATTCTTAATGAAAAAGAAAAACAAATCAATAAAGTAAAAATAATTTTTCAAAAAGTTGATATTTTCCTTATGACATTTATTATTATTAAATAAATTATATTTGGAAAATTATATCTTTAAGAAATTTATTTTTAAACACTTTCATTATTTTTTTAAAAAATTTAAAAAATTATATTTAAACAATGTTAAGTAAAAAAATAAAAGGAATAAGCTCCTTAATAAGTTCAATTCTAATTCATTTAATAATAGGAAACATTTTTAGTTTTTCAAATTTCATTCCTTATTTACATTCATATTTACATTTAAAAAATATTGAATTAACAAAATTAGAATTATATTTTATTGCACCAATTGGAATTGCAATTCATAATGCATTACCTTCTATAACAGGATATTTAGATCATTTATTAGGAACACGAATATTATTATTATTTGCAGTTATATTAATTTCAATCTCACAATTTTTAATGTTTACTTATACTACTAAATTTTATTGTATGATTATTTCATATATATTATTTGGTATTGGCAATAGTTTTACTTATTTTCAAACAATGAAAAATTGTTGGAAATATTTTCCTAATAAAAAAGGATTAATTACAGGAATTATTTTATCTTCTTTTGGTCTATCTGCTTTTATTTTTACATCTATTGGTGATTTTATTATTAATAAAGATCATATTGAACCTATAAATGGTTATTATCAAAAAGAAATTTGTGAAAAATTTATTAATTATACTAAATTTTTTTTTTGGTGTGTTGTTATATTTGGTTCTATTGCAGTTTTATTGGTTTTTCCTTATGATATAAAATATGAAGAAGAATTAAAAGAAACAATTGATGAAGAATTCGGCTCTAATTATAAAATTTTGCCAACACATTCAGATAGTAATAACACTAATTCAAAACCAACTACAACTAATGAACCAAATAATAATAATTCAAATAATAATGATAAAGATGATTATCCTTCTTTATTTAAATGCTTATGTTCTTTGGATTTTTTAATATGTTTAATTACTGTTGGTTGTACTTTATTATTTGGATTTTTATTAACAAATACTTATAGAACTTTTGGTAAAGAAAAAGGAATAAATGATAGTATTTTACAAAATTTATCAAAATGTTTTACTTTAATAAATACATTTACAAGAATACTTTGGGGTTTAATATTAGATAAATTTGGTTTTACAATTCCTTATTTAATAGTTTGTATAAATCAAGTAATTTGTAGTTTTTTTCTTTGTAAAGCTTCAAATAATGCAAATTTATATTTTTTAGTTTGTTGTTGTGGTGTAATCAGTTTCGCAGGTCATGTTACTATTTTCCCGAATGTGATCAATAAAAAATTTGGTGTTGATAATTCTGTTGTTTTATTAGGTATTTGTGGCATATTGGGAGCAATTTCTTGTTTATTAGGTCCTATTTTAACTATAAAGATTATTAAAGATTTAGAAGATTATGAAATAATTTATTTAATTGGAAGTATTTGTAGTGGAATTTCTGCTTTTTGTACTTTCTTCATTAAATATGAGAAAAAGAAAGCTTGATGTCTTTTAAAAAGTAAATTAATTTTAAAAAAAATTAACATATATTATTAATTAATAACCCAAAATTATTTTTAAAATTAATTTTATTATTAAGAGAAAAAGTGAATGGATAATATGGATAATGGACTAAATAATGGGCAGCCTTCAATTAATTCAATAAGAGAAAATGTTAATTTTTTAAAATTTCAAAATATTTCTAATGAAGAAGTAAATGAATTGGATAAAAATATTGAAAATATAAAATCAGAATTTTCAAAAGTAACAAATGAAAATACATCAAAAGATAAATTTGGTTATTTTGTGAAACAAGCAAATGAAATGATAAAGAATTATGAACAACAAATATTATATTATAAAAAAAAATCTAAATTTTATAATAATAAAGATTTATCAATTTCTTCAAATAATACAATAAATATAATTCCTTCAAAAAAACAAGTATTTGATTATGAAATACAAGCAATAATAAATGAAACAGAAATAACAAAAGAACCGAATAATTCTTTTATAACATTACAAAAAATATATGAAAAAAAAATAGAAAATTTATATGCAGAAAATCAGAATTTATCAAAAGTAATTAATAAATTATCAACAGATGTTGTAAATAAACTTCAAAAAGAAATAAGTGATTATTTAATAGAATTAAAAAAAGAAAAAAAGAAAAATGAAGAATTAGAAAGAAAAGTAAATTCAATTGATAATATATTTCAACAAAATTCTCTTTTAAAATCAGAAATTGAAGAAAAAAATTGTGAAATATCAGAATTAAATACACAACAAATAGAACACATGAAAGAAATAGAAAATTTAAATAATAATATAAAAAATTTAAATGATTCAATTAGATTAATGAATGTTAATATTTCTGAAAAGGAAAAAATTTTAAATGCAAATTCAATAAAAATACAAGAATTAACTGATAAAATTATTGAAAAAGATGATATAATAAAAAAGAATGAAGATATGATTCAAGAAAAAGAAAATGAAATTCAATTATTGTATACTGATAATGTTCAATGGGAAGAAAAATATAGTATTCAAACTCAAGAAATTGAAAATTTTAAAAAATGGAGTTTATGGGATCAAAATTTAATTGAATCTTTTAAAAAAATAGAAAAATTGGAAAGTGAGTTAAAAGATGAAAAAATAAAAAATAATCAATTAAATGATGAAATCAATCATGTTAAAAATATTAATTCTGAATTTTCTTCTAATATTTCAATATTAGAAAATGAAATTAAAAATTTAAAAAGTCAAAATGATGAATTAATTTTAATTAAAATTCAATTTGAAAAAGAAAAAGATGTTATTAAAAATTATTATATAATGAAAGATGAATGGGAAAAAGGAAAAAGAGAAATTGAAAATTTAAAAGATAAATATGATAGTCAAATTATTAATGATAGAAAAAATTATGAAAATAATATTAATGAATTAAAAGAAAATTCAGAAAATAATTTAGAAAATCAAAAAAAAAATTATGAAAAAAATATTAAAGAAAACACTGATAAATATGAAAAAGAAATAAAAGAATTAAATGAAAGATTAAATAATCAAGAAAAAAATTTAGAAAAATTAAAAAATGAAAATGAAGAATATAAAAATGAAATAACTAAAAAATCAGATATCTTTAAAAATTTAAAAGAAATTTATGAAAATTTAATATTAAAAGTAAAAGAACAAGAAAAAAAATTACAAAAATATGAAAATCCAAAAAATAAAAGTGTTTTAATGGATTCTTTAATGGATGACAATGAAATAGAAGAAAAAAAAGAAAAAGAAGAAAATGATAATAATAATAAACAATATTCTTCTTTTGATAAATTTTCATTTACAAAAGAAATATTAATAGATTATCTTTTATGTTTATATTTATCAGAAAATGGAATAACGCTTCAAAACATAATAAGTAATATAATGGGTAATTTAAATTTATATTTATCCATTTCTTTTAAAGATGATATTCATGAAGATACTTTTAATAATTATACTAATTTTGCAAATAAAACAATTGAACAAGACTTAATTGAAGATATATTCTTTTTAAGTTTTGATAAATTAATCACTAAAAAAATTTTAATGGATGGAGATGAAATTTTAAAAGACTTTAATGATCCTGATTCACTTCTAAAAAAATATGATTTAAATTTATCTAAAATAAATTTTGAAGATTTCGATCCTCAAACATTAACTGAAATATGTTATGAAATAACAAATAAAAATTTTATTACTAGAATTAAAGCTCCTAAAAATTTAGATGATTTAATCAAAATGTTTATTTTAAAATATGAAAAAAAATTTGATTTTGATACTAAATTAAATGATTATATTCAAAAGGAAATACTACCTTTAGTTAATAAAAGAATACAAAATTATAATAAAATATATTTTAATGAAATTAAAACTTTAGTTGAGTTAATTTTACACAATTTAAAGAATGGAAAAATATATATCGAAGATAAAGAAGTTTATTCTTTTGAAAGATACTTTATGGAATATAATAATTATATAAGTTTAACAAATAGAAATTTAAAATTTGAAATTTTTGATAATATTTTAAAAACTGAAGAAATTGATAATATTTGTCATATATTAAAATTTTATAATCCAGATTCAATTTCTTTTGTTAATTGTTTTAAAAATTTGTCTATTGATAATACTGAATCAACAATTCAACAAAATTTAAAAAGTTTTTATCAAAGTTATGGAATCAAAAATGCAATTAATAAAATTTTTTCATCTATTTTATTATATAAAAAAAATATGAAATATTTCATTTTTAAAGAAAATAGAATTGATTCAAAATTATTTAATCAAAAAATTTTTAATTTAATTAAATTATTAAGTAATTTAGAAACTTTAGATTTAACAGACAATGAAATTCAAGATGATGATATAAAAAGTTTTGTATCAATATTTAAAGTAAATAAAACAATTAAATCATTAAATTTAAGTAAAAATTCAATAACATCAAATGGGACATTTTATTTATCAGAAGCAATAACAAAAAATGAAATTTTAGAAAGCTTAAATTTAAGTAATAATAATATTAATGATTCAGGTTTAAGTTCATTATTTAATACTTTAACTTCAAATGGTTCAAATTTAATAGAATTAAATTTAGCATATAATAATTTACAAAAAGAAGATTTTTCTTCGGTTGCCGAATATTTATCAATAAATCCAAAATTAAAAATATTAGATTTAAGTGGAAATACAATTAATGCTCAAAGTGCCAATATTATTGGAGTTACATTTAAGAAAAATTCAAATTTAAATATATTAAAAGTTAATAATTGTGGTTTTAAAGAAGAAAGTATTTCTAATTTTATTTTTTATTTAAATGAAAGTAATATTAATGAATTGGAATTAGATAATAATTCTTTTGGAGTTATGGGACCAATTATTATAATGGGTAAATTTAAATCTTGTCCTAATTTAAAAAAATTTTCCCTTCAATATTGTGAAATTACTCCTATGTTTTTAAATATGATTGCTGAAAATTTAAAATTCTCTTCAAGTATTGAAGAAGTTAATTTAAAATATAATGAATTTGAAGAAAAAAGCTTTAATACTTTTTGTAAGAGTATTGAAAAAAATAATAAAACTATTTTTAAATTTTCTAAAGATAAAGTTCCTTCTAATTGCCAAAATAATAATAATAAGAATATTATATTTGAATAGAAATTTAAATTTATATTGTTATATATACTTAGATAAATCTTCAATTAAAAAAGAAAAGATAATTTAAATTTTTTTGTATGTTATTTTTAAAAACATTTGAAAATTAAATTGAAAATTATTATTTTTGAATCTTCCAATTAATTAAATTACCTTAATTATTTTATAACAATAATAAATTAATAATATATAATAAATTAACTTCAATTATGAATTTGAAAAATATAGTTCAACAATATGATAGATTACAACTCTTGGATGATTATATAAAATATAAATATGAGCCACATTTTAAAAAAAAATTACTGGGAGAAATATCAAATATAATACATAATAAGAATTTACATAATGAAAATGACGAAACAATAAATAAAGATGAAGAAGAAATAAAAGAAAATAAAGAAAATGAAAAAAGTGTTATAATTAATAATGAAGAAGAATCTTTTAATTTGAATCCAGAAAAAGAAAAAAAGAATGATTTAAGTGATGATGAAATGATAACAACTTTCGAAGCTATAAACAATCCAAATTTAAATAAAAATTTAGTAAAAAATATGCATGAAACAAAAAGAAAAATGAATTTAAGAAGTATTAAAATGTTAAATAATAATGTAATTCAATTTGAGCATCCTGCAAATTTTACTATATTTGATAAGAAAAAAACAAATAATAAAAATTTAAACTCAATTGAAGAAAACAAAACAGAAAATAAAAGATTCATACATCCTTGTCAAGAAAATTATTTAAAAGAAATTGAAAAAGAAAAACATCAAAGAAGATCAATTAAATCAAGTATAAAAAAAGCAAATAAAAATTTATTATATTGTGTAAATAATTTTCCAAATATTCATTTAGATAAAAACCAAAATAAAAAAATAAAAGTAGAATTTAAAGATGAATATAAATTTTATGATAATAATGATAGAATAACAGCAATTAAAAATTTTAGTAAGAAAAATTTTCTAAATCAAAAATTCAAAAAGAATAAAAATTTAATGTCACCAAAAAAAGAAGAAGAAACAGTTAAAATCAAAGAAATTGAAAGAGATGGATTTGATCCAAAAGGAACATATTATATATTTAAACCTTTTATTCCTAATTTAAGAGGTAAACTTGCTCATAGTAATTTAAAAAAGAGAAAAAGACCTTTTAGATTAATTTATTCTGCCACTCCTAAAAATTCTTATGAACATTATTTGGAAAAATATGGAAATGATGAATTTAATGTTAATGGATATAATGATAGAACTTATAAATTTGGTTATGGAACTAGTAATGGTTTTAGATTGAGAAAAATTGATTTTTTTGTTGATGGGAATAAATTTTATTAATTTATTTAAAAATAAGTTTTTTTAGGAAATAATTTTTTATTTTTATTATATTTTTAATAAAGAGCTTTTAAGTATGTTTATATTTTTATTTTTTTATTGTTTGAATATTTTATAATTCTTCAGAAATAATTATAAAATTACAAAATTTTAATTTTATTTTCTTTAAGTCATAAAAACTCAGATAATAATAGAATAATAAAAGTTTTAAACTTTAAATCATTTAAGACAAATGAATATTTTTATGAAAAAGAAGATAAAAACTATTTAATAAAAAGAAAAAAAATTTAAAAAGAAAAATTAAAGATAATATTCAAAGTGAATAAGCAATTTAAATCCTTAATGTAGTAAATAACAATTAATCTGGAGAAAAACTTATTGAAAAAAATAATGAAATAACAGGAAATAATAATAATGAAGAAGCAAAAGAAAATATAGAAAAAAATAATTTATTTCTATTATTCATATTATAGTAAATTTTTTAATTATAAATTATTTTTTTGTTTGGGAAAAATAAAATCAATAATTTGTTTTTTTTGATTTTCTCTTTCTTGAATATCATTATCTAATTGATTCATATAAAAATAAGACCTTTTAGAATATAATTCATCAACTTTTTTATGTAATTCTTCTTTAGTAGAAGTAATAAGATCTAAAGTTTTTTCAAAATCAAAACTTGCATTATAATCATTAGATTCAATAGAATTTTCAATGGTTGCAAATATTTTACCAATTTCTTTCCCAATAGTTAAAACATTCTTTTCCAATTTATGTAAACTTTCAATTTGATTACTATAATCTCCATTACCATAATTATCATTCTTCATATTAATATTATCATTATTCAACCCATCTACTTGATTATTCATTTAAATCAAAAAAAAAATTAAAAATTAAAAATTAAAATTTTTTTTCCCAAAATAAATACAAAAAAAAGCTAAAAAAAATGAAAAAATGAAATTTTCTTAAGGAGTAAGTCTTTTAGGGTCTCTGGGAAACATAACACATTTTTTAATATTTTTAACATCACAGAATAATTTAACAACTCTTTCCAATCCAATACCAACACCTCCATGAGGAGGAGCACCTAATTTGAAAGCATTAATATAATCCTTTAAAGTATCAGGATTAATTCCTTTTTCTTGAACTTTTTTCATTAATAAATCATAATCATGAATTCTTTGAGCACCACTTAAAACTTCTTCACCTCTAACGAATGCATCGTAACTATTAGTAAAATTATCATCTTGTGGATCAGGCATTGTATAAAAAGGTCTTGCGCTTTTTGGGTAACCATATAATATATAGAAATCAGTATTATATTTTTCTTTCACTAATTTTCCTAATGCTTTTTCATTTTCAGTATCTAAATCATCATATAATCCTTGTTTATATCCATTTTCTTCTAATAATTTTACTCCATCTTTAAAATGTAATTTTAATGCTTCTTTTTTATATACTAATGGCTCAAATGGATATTGATTATTAACTATATTTAATTCATCTTTAAATTTCTCATTCAATCCATCAAAAATATAATTAAATAAATCACTTACTACATCTAAAACTTCGAAGAAATGTTCCTTTATTTCCATTTCAAAATCTAATCCTGTAAATTCACATAAATGTCTACTGGTGAGTGAGTTCTCAGCACGGAAGACAGAACCTATTTCAAACACTCCTTTCATATCACCGATGATACACATTTGCTTGTAAAGCTGAGGGGATTGAGCCAAACATGCTTCCCTATCGAAGTACTTCAACTTAAAGACGTTTGCTCCTCCTTCAGAAGCACCTCCTATTAATTTAGGAGTGTGGATCTCAATAAAGTTTTTAGAAAGAAAGAACTCACGAAATAGGGTACTCACTCCTGATTGGAGACGGAAGAGTGATTGAGTTGCTGGAACACGAAGGTCGAGAACACGATTGTCTAAACGAGTCTTCATTTTTACAACAATGTCTTTCTTCTCTCCTTTTTCGTGCTTTTCATTCTTTTCTTGTTTTTCTTGCTGGTGTTGCTTCTTTTTCTCAGCTTTTTCTGCTTTTTTTGCTGCCTTTTTATCCGCTTTTTCTTTTTTTCTTCGTTCTTTTTCTTCTTCTGTTAATTCTTTTTTTTCTTCTTCTTTTTTTTCTTCTTCTTTCTTTTCTTCTTCCTTCTTTTCTTCTTCCTTCTTTTCTTCTTCCTTCTTTTCTTCTTCCTTCTTTTCTTCTTCTTTCTTTTTTTCTTCTTCCTTCTTTTCTTCTTCTTTCTTTTCTTCTCCAGGTGGAACATAATCATCTTCTTCTAATTCGGGATTTACCTTCCTACAAGCATCTTCCATTTGAAAAGGTAATACACTTGTAGCACTAGATATAAGGTAAATTTTAATAATATCTAATTCAATATCTTTTTGTGTGCAACTTTCAACAGGTTTTTCTGCTTTTTTGACTTTTCCAACGATATCAACAATACTTTCCAAATGAATAGCATCGACAAAATTAATCATTTGTTTACTGACAACTCCTTCAGTGACGAAAAGGCATCCTTGAATTGAGAAAACTCCTTCTCTTAAAATAATGAAACCTCCTTTTCCCTTAATTCTACTTCTTTGTAAACGAGATCTTAATTTAATTTCTTTTCCTTCGAATGATGAATTTAATTCTTTTATTGTATTGTAGTGAATTGATTTTCTATGTTCAGGATCTGTTTGACTTTGAATGAAGGGAAATATTCCGTAATTGTCTTTTAATGGATCAGATTCATCTTTTGTGAAATTTATTTGGGTTTCTGATTGATTTGTCATCTTTTTAAATGCTTTTCCTTTTTTTGGACATTATTTATTTATTTATGATAGAATTTTATTTTTGATTCTAGAAATAAAAATGATTTTGGAATTTTTTTCGAATTAATTATTTTAAAGATGATTTATAGGATTTTTTAATTTTTGGTTTAATTTGGAAATAATTTTTTAAAGTTTTGAGTTTTTTTTTGGGTGGATTGTTTATTTAAGGTTTTTGGTTTTCTGGTTTTTTTTGGATCAATTAATTAATAATTTAATTCATTATTTTTGAAGGAATTAATTTTTTTTTTAATTATTACATTGTTATTTTCATTTTATTTTGTTGATGTAAAAAGAAATTATAAAATAAAAAATAAATAATTATTTTAGTTATTAAAAAAATATATTGAATAAAATACAATTAGAAAATATTTTAGAATAATTTATATTTCATTATTTATAATATTACAATTAGCATTATTATTCGAGTTTTATCATATACCACCAGAAAATTAGTTAAAAATTTTGTAGAATTTTAGGTTAAATGATAATTTCAATAAATTTAAATTTTAAAAAACAAAAGAAATTACAAAATGAAGTAAAATTAATTCTTTTACCTGATAATAAATTATAATATAACAAATAGATTCATTCAATTTTTCAAAATTTATAAAAAAGATATATTCAACTTTATAAAATAAATCAATTTTTTATTATAACCAAAAACATTTATTTATGAATTTATTCATATTAATATAAATAAATTTAATAAATGAATCAAAATAATTTATATTAATATTAAATTAAAAGGAAACATTAAAGTTGGATTACATATAATTCAAAAATAAAAAGAATATAAAAATTATGATTATTATTTTTTTTAATTATAAAAATTATTTTAACCATAATCACTTCTGGTAACATCCAACAAAGAATCATCATATCTATTATAATGTTCATTATTATTATGATGATGATTATTATTATTATTAAAACCAAAAAAAGGTAAATCATCTAAAAAAGCATTTTCATAATTATTATTTCCATTTCTATTATTATTTCCTCTATCATTGTCATTATTATTTCTTCTAACATTATTAAATCTATTATTAAAGTTAATAATAGGTTGATTAATAATTAAATCATCATCATGAGAATTATCAAAATATTGTTCAAATCTAACTAAAGGAAATTCATCTAATATTTCACTACTTACAAAATCAACTAATGTTTCATCTTCTTTTTCATCACTAGCAGATTTTTTATTTTTTCCTTTTGAAATTTTATTTATTATATTATGAAAACTATTATAATATTCCATTAATGATAACATATAGATTTGATGTTCTTTTATTAAGTGATTTAATATTTCTTTTTTTTTTCCTTTGAAAATACAATTATCAAAAGAACAAAAATATTCTTTATTTTCACAAATTAAAAGATGATATCTCATTTCTTCATATAAAAATTTTTTTCCACAACCAAATTTACATGTTACTTTAATAGATTTAAGTAATCTTTGAGCAAAATGATTTTTTCCAAATATCATTTTTTTATTTGAGCAAAGAGGACATGGCTTATTTACTAATATTCCTATACAATTTGAACAAAATAATTTTCCACAACATTCACTTTCAAATATTTCTTCTATTAATTGATGACAGGAATTACATTTAAAATACTTTTCCATTCAATTTCTTTTTTCTTTTATTTTTTATTTTTTTAAATTTGTTTGAAATAAATCAATTTTTAATTATTAATTATGAAATATAATTTGAATTGATTTGAATTAAATATTTATATATATGTTTTTTTTTTGATTTAATTATTGGAAAAATTTTTTTCCTATATTAAACAATAAAAAAAGAAATAAAATTACTTATCAAATTTATTACTATTTATTAGTATATAATGAGAATATTCATTTCTAGTTAACCAATTAGCAAAATATTCTGCTAAAGCAGAAATTTCTTCTTTTTCTTCTAAATTCATTTCCGGGAAAAAATTTAAATAATCAACGATAAATTCCTCTATATATAATGGAATTTCTTTAGGTAAATTTAAAGAAGTATAATCATTAATACATCTTTTAGAAAATTTAAAGTTTAAAAAATCTTGGAAAAAAATTATAAATTTAAATATTAATGATATTTCTTTTTTATTTACATAATTTTCAGAATATAAAAAAAATTCATATAATACTTCATCTACTGTTCTTTTATTTAAAGGATTTGTTAATTCTTTTTGATAAATACAATTTAAAACTAAATTATTACTAAAATTTTTTTCTAATATTTTTATTTTATATTGACTTTTTTCTTGAGATATGTATAAAGATTTTATTGTTTTAAAAATAATATCACTTATTTCTTTTTTTGAAAAAAATATATTTGAGTCTTTTTTTCTTTTTTCATCTAAAAAAAATTGAATAAATTCAATTTCTTTTTCTGAACTAAAATAATAAGGATATTTTTTAGGTCTTCCTCTTTTAAAAAGTTTTTCTTCATGTTGTGTATTAATATGCATTTTCAATTGAGTTGGAGTTTGAAAAATTTTTTCACATTTATCACATTTTAAATTTTTTTTTGATTTTTTATCCATTTATTTATTAACTTATTTTTTGAATATTTTTTATATGAAATAAAATATTGTAAAACATTAAAAAACATTTTTTAAACTTATTATTCTTTTTAAATTTTATTTTAAAATAGACATTAAAAAATTATTTTTTTATTTATTTTTTTTTTAAATAAAAAAATGATAAATGATAATTTATATGAATCATTTAATTCCAAAATTAAAAAATTAGAAGAAGAATATATTTGGAAACATTATTCTTCTTTTTATCAAGATAAAGATAAAGAAATAAAAGAAATTTTTAAAAGAATAAATAATCATAATCAAATAGAATTTTTTGAAAAAGAAAAAGAAACTTTTTTATCAAAATTTCATAAATTATCATTAACAAAAGGAGGATTTATAACATTAGAAAATAGAAAACAAATATATAAATATATTTTAGATACTCTTTGTAAAAAAATAAATTATAAAGTTCCTGAATTAATAGAAGATTTTGAAGGAATAAAATCTTTTGATCAAATAATATCAAACGATTGTAATCGTTCAGTTTTATATCAAATTATAAATATAGATGAAAATTTTAAAAGAGAATTTAATTCAAAAGATAATTGTGTTGAATATATAATAAATCAATTAAAAATATTTACTAAAAAAGCTTTAAGTAATTATATTAATTATAATTATTATCAAGGTTATCAAGAAATTTGTCTTTATTTTTATATTATTTTTGGAATGGATGAAGGAATAATTTATATGAATAAATTTACTAAAATTTTTTTAGAATATATTTGTTCTCAAAAATCAATAATTAATTTTGAATTATTACTTGATATATTAAATGAATGTTGCAATAAAATAAATAAATCTACAATGGAAGCTTTAAATAAAATAACTAAAACTAAACCATATTATTCCCTCTCTTGGTTATTAACTTATTTATCTCATGATAATAAAAATTTATTTAATCAAATGAGAGTTATTGATTATTTAATTACATGTAATATTAGTTCGGTTTATTTTTTCAGTGCTAATATTATTGTTAATGAATTTAATGAATTAAAAAAAAATTTTACTTTAAATGAAGAAGAAGAATTTTTTTTTATGGAACAAATTTTATTGCATTTTCAAAAATTAAAATTAGGAGAAATTGAATATGAAAAAATTATTGAGCAAACTGAATCGATTAATCAATATTGTGCTTTTAATCAAATTATATTTGATATTACAAATAAATGTAAAAATGATTCTGATAAAAATTTTATTAAACCTTTAATAAATATTATTTTTAATGATATTTCAGTCCTTCCTCCTAATATGAAAAAATCTTCAAAAAAGCAACTTATAATAATATTATCTTTATTATTTTTAATTATTTCAATTGTATATATGAAAATATAAAATTAAAGAAATACTATTTAAACATTAAAAATATATTTTAGAAAAGTGAAAATAATAATTAATAAAAAATAAAAATATAAAAAAATAAAATATATATTTGAAATATTATTAAGAAAATAATTAATTATGAAATATTAAAAGATTTATTCAAATAAGTCTACAATTTAAAAATAATATATATTATTATTTCAAAATAAATATATATATATATATATTATTATTATAAGAAAAAATAGATAAAATAAAATTACTTTATATTACCAATAATCAAAACTCTTATTTTTATTAGCAATTGTTATTAATCAGAAAAGATTATATCATAATTCTCATTTAAATAAAATCATATGTAAAATACACTTATTAAAAAATAGTACATCTGCTATTTCTGTTGAATATTTGATGACATTATAAAGATAAATAAATATTATAATTATGATTAAAATAATTTGAAAAGTTAAAAAAAAAGTTTCATCTCTTAAAGCAGATTTATGGGCATTTTCCATGTCAATATTCATAATTAAATAATAACAAAGATTCATTTTAGAAAAAACATAATAAGCTTCTAATTGCATCATAACAAGATTATCATCATTTAATAAATCATAATTATATTTTTCACTTCTATTTTTATTATCTTTAAATTGATCATATAATGTATTTAAAGTATTATACACACTTAAAAGAACAGTTTGAAATCCTTCATTATTTAATCCATGACCAATATGATTACATTCATTTAAAATAGATTCATAAGTAATATCTTCTAATAATTTAATATCATTTAATCTTTTATTATCTTTATTTTTCATAAGAAATTTAGCATAATTTTCACAAAAGAATTTACCTTCTGTTTCAAATTGAAAATTTATTAAATTTGCCATTTTTTTATCAGCAAGGCCTAAAATTAAAGTATCAACAGTTGGTTTAAATTCAGGCCAACAAAAACTTAATTCAACAAACATTTCGTGTAAAATAACTTTTTCATCATATTGATATTTTAAAGAGCCACATATTTCAGAATAAGGAGTACTTTCATACAAAGTTTTAAATTCTTCATTTCTTAATATTGACATTAATAAATCTAATAACATTTCATTTGGAAATTTTATTTCTGCAAATAAACTTCTAAAAGTTGACATTATTATTATAAAGGAATCTACTAAATGAAAAGAATATTTATAATATATTATCGATATTATTATTAGTAGAATTCCTAATAATATTAATGTTAAAAATAATTCTATGTATAATAAAGGTTTTGATAATAATCTATTTCCTATTAAAGAAATTGAATTTTGTTTTAAATCTTTATTTCCCATATTTGTGCTATTATTATTCATTAAATTTATACTTGATGTAAAAGTTGATGAAGTTATATTTGTTCTTGTTGTTATATTATTTCCTAAATTTTTAGTTATTAAATTTGATTTTCCTTTTTTTCTTGAATTGAAATTTGAAATTAGATTTTCACTATTTTTTTTTTTTGGTTCAATATGATTTATTTGATTAATTGCTTTTGTAACATTGGATGGAATTAAACTTTGATTTTTAGATATATTAGTATTACTTAAACTTTTATAAGTGGAAGAACCTTTAATTATACTTGAAATTAATGATTCATTTCTATTAATTATAGTTGTTTCATTTTGATGATTATTATCATGAATTATTGTTTTATATTTAAATATTAAAGATTTTACTTTTATTTGATTAAAAGATTCAACTTTTCCAGACATTATATGTTTGATAATTGATATTTGTTCAAAATCATTTTCAAATTCTAATTTATTTAAAATATTTTTAAATTTATTTATACCTTGATTATTTTCAATAAAATCATATAATAAAACAGTTTTTTTGTATATATAATTATTAAAATATCTTAATTGAGTAAAACAAATAAAATACATAGCGAATAATTTTTGTGTTTGAAAATAAAAGATAAAAAAGCAAATTAGACTATAAACAAAAAAAACTCCAATAACAATAATAATAGAAGTAGTAATTCCTCTTTGAGAACTAATTTTTTTATCTAAAGCAAAAGTTCCATAATAATTAGTTATTTCATTATTATAATATTTATAACTAGCTAAAAAATTTATTAAAAAACCAACAAAACCAGAAGCAGAATAATAATAATCTAAAGGATGAATATTAGTTTTATTAACCATATCTAAAGTATAATAATAATCAGAATTATTATAATAAATTTCAATAGGTCCATTATTTATTGTTGAAGTTAATAATTCAATTAAATGAATTGAAGCCATTTGTTCCATTCTTTCAATTTTTCTTCCATGTTGATCTGGAATTTTATATAAAACTGCTTTTTTATATAAATCAAAAAAATAAGGATCTGTTCCAACAACTCTTCCAGTATAAAATTGATAAAATTTAATAAAAAAAGAATTATAATCATATATTCTAGTTATTAATTTTTCTGAATGAAAATCAAAAGTATTATTAAAATAATCTTCTAAAGTTTCTGGTTGTAATTTATTTCCTTGAAATTGCATATATGCTACTTTAGATAATACATCCATTAATGTTAAACCTACCATTTCAAAATTTATATGTCCTCTAAAGTAATTTTCTTGGTCTGCTAAGCTTATTAATTTGTAATTAATCATAAATATAAAAACAAATATAAAAATAAATGATAATCCTGAAGCAAAATATCTTAATATAAAATTATCTGATTTTATGATAAAATATTTATTTACATCTGAATTATTATTTGAATCATTGTTTTCTTTTGTATTTAATATTCCGTCATCATAAAAAAATTTTGAATTTCTTTTCTGATTTTCTTCATTATCTAAGAAAATATCTTCTTTTTTTGATATTAAATTTGTTTTGAAAAACTTTTTTAGAATAAAATATGAAAGTTTATTAGAATATAATATTTTTTGATTTAATGAAGTTTGAATATTTAATTTATCTATAATTTTATTTGAAGAATCATTTAATAAAAGATTATTTGATTCATGACTTTTTGAAATAAGTGAACCAAGAACAGAAGCATCAATCATTGTTGTTGTTAATAATTGTTTTGAATTTCCTTTTGCTGAAATATCAAGTAAAAATAAATAATAATATTTAGTTTGATTATTTTCTCTTTTCATTCCTCTTTTTTCATAAAATATCTTTATTTTAATTTTTGCACCTGATAGATATAAATTTTCTTTAACTTCTTTAATATCTATTATTGATTTTGAAAAAGAATCTTCTCCAATTAAACCAATTTTTTCATTAAATATATTAATTATATTATCATAAACGTTTAATAATTTTCTTTTTAAAATTCCATTTTTTTCTAATTTTTCTATATTAAAAATATCTTTAACATTAATTCTATTTTCTTTTATTACTTTATTTTCTAAATGAAAAAACTCTTCAAAATTTCTACTTAAAGAAACTATTTTTCCATTATTATTTGCAAATAATAAACAAGATCCACATAAATCATTGAAATCTTTTTTATTTTTTTTTTTTTTTTTTTTTATCTTTTTTTTTTTTAATTTCTTTTCCTTAATCAATAATTGGACTTTGGCAGGCTTTAATTTTAAAAAAAGAACCATTCCTAAAGTAGTATATAATGAAATTCCTTCTACGTCAAAAGTAATAACATATTTGTCTCTGTCTAATAAACAAAAGTTTTCAATATGAATTATATCTTTTCCATTTCTTAAAAAATCAGTTATTGTAAATTTATATGATTTATAAAATGTTTTGGCAAATAAATGTTTTATTTCTAAAGCTTTAAATTCATTTGTTGTATATCTTAATTTTGAAATTAATTCTGGAGAAGCATATTTAATTTGGAGGAATATATCTTTAATTAAAAATTTAACTTTAAATAATAGTAAATATGTGTTTTCCATACTTATTTCAATAAAAGATGAACTTTGTAAAGAAAAAAAATTATCTAAAGTTTGAGATAAACTTTTAGGAATATCACCATAAACATATTTAAAATATGTAAAAACATTGTCTTGAGAATATGGAATATTACATTTACTATCTTCAAATAAATTATTTATTTTATAAACTAAGTTATTGTTTTCTTTAATAAAATGAACAATCATTTTTGAATAAGCTTTAAATTTTATATATTCATTATTGAAATTAAGCATTATTTCTTTAATTATATTTAAAGCTTTTTTAATTAAAAGTTCTGCATGTAATATTTTACTGATGTTTTCATTATTTGAACTTAATAAATTTAAAGTTTTATGCTCTTTATCTTTATAAAAAGATAATAATGTAGAAATTAAAAATTCAATTTGATGACAATACAATGAATTTTTAGATTCTTTATCAATTGAATTAGTTTTTTCTATTAAATATAAACATTTAACAAAATTGTTTTCAAATAACATATAAAAAGTAATAACTATAAATAATTTAGGAACAATTTTTTTCCTTTGTGAAACTTGAAATGAATCATATAATATTGATATTTCATTATATAAATATTGATATAATAATGGGAAATCTTTTTGTAAATTTAAAATATCTTTTTTGTTCTTTTTATCAAGATAAATTTGCATTTCAAAATTAAATTCAAAAAATGAATATTTATAACAAAAAAAACATTTTTTATCTTTACATAATGGTTTATGAACTAATTTTTGTATATTTAAATTCAATTGTATTAAAATTTTTTTTAATAAATCTTTTCTGTCTCCAAAATAAAGAAGATTAAAAAAATTGACCATATTATAATCAAAATTTTTTAGATTTTTTGAATGAAAAGTAGAAACTTTTTTTATCATATTTTTACTATCTATATGAAAATAAATGAATGTAATTAAAAAAGCAAAATTAACTTCAACAATTAATTTTAATATAATCATCCCAATATCTTTTTGAAGAATTGTTAAATTATTATTATAATCATAATAAAAGCATATTTCCATTAAACAAGAAATAAAACATAATGAAAGAATAAATTTTTTTATAAATTCTAAATGAAATCTAATATAGTATTTATTAAAATTACAAAAATCTTTAATATAATAAATAACATATAAACCTCGAATAATAAGTTTTATGATCATCATATATTTAAATTTTAAATGAAATTCCAATTGAATTAATCCTTGAATAATAGATAAAAAAGCAATAGAATAATCGATTTCATTTAAAGGATTTATAATAAATGTATTATTATGAATAAATAAAGGTAAATTTAAAACAATAGTACAAAAATGAATATTAAAAAAGAAGATTCCAATTATTAAACACCCACAAATTATTAATATTATTAAATAAAAAAGATTATTAATTTCTTTTCTTTTATTATTTATAATTAATTCAACTAAAAGTGAATAAATATAATGATTAAATGCATAAAAAATATAGAAAATACAAAGAGAGTAAATTTTTCCTAAAAACTTTTTCTTAACAATTAAAGTATAAAAACGAAAAATAAAAAAACCAAATATTAGAAAAATTGTTAATATTATAATTAATGAAAAATAAAGATAATATACTTTAGAATTATTAAATATTTCACATAAAGTAAATTTTCTTACCCAATATGAAATTCCTTTTTTATATGAAATATTCCAATCATGAGTAATTATGAATAATGGAAGAAATTTTAAAGTTAATATTATAGCATAAAAGACTTTATTTTTTGGAATGTTTTTTGCGATTAACATAAAGAATACATTTTTTTCTTTGATTTTCTCATCCATTTATTTTTTAATTTTAAATTATTGGAATTTTTGCATAAAATCAATTCTTACGAAATGAATCTGAAATAATAATTAATCAAAAGGTTTAATATAAAAATAAAAATTTTTTAATTTTTTTTTTAACACATTATTCCAAAAATGAAGAAAACATATAAAATATAAAATTAGTTCTTTAATTTTATATAAACATTAATTTTAAACAATATCATTTTTTAATTAAAATTTATATACACATAAAAATATGACAAATTAATTTATTTATTCAAAATACATCTACAATCACTTTTTTTTAATTCAGGATAAAAATCACAACTTCTTTTACTTTCATCAATAAAACTAAATAAACTCCTTCCTAATTGATTAGTAAATTTTTCTTCACCAAAGCAAATATGTAATAAAGTCTCATAAATATCATAAACAGTAACAAATTTTTGTTGATTATTTCCAATTTCATTATTATTTAATTTTAAATTTCTATTATCATAAAACATTAATAACAAAGGTAAATTTTTATCATGAATAAATTGTTCTCTAGAAAATAAAAGATGAATTCTAGGCATATGTAAACCATGATCACTAGCAATAATAATAGCAGTATTATTTAATAAATTATCATTATATAAATTAGTTAAAAAATTAGTTAAAGGCACATCTAAAAATTTTACTGTTTCACTAGTATCTTCATGACCATCCATAAAACATAATTTTAAAAATTTTTGACTTTCTTTATATTTTTCCCAAAATTGTTTTGCATATTCAATTTGAATTTCATTAACTTGTTGATTATATAATATTCTCTTACTAAAATTATTACTTCCTTTATATGAAGTTCCACCAAATTCTCTATCAAAATAATTAGGATCACAAAATAACATATTCATTTCATGATCATAAGGATATTTTTCAACATATTTAGTATAAGTTCTTGTTTTATCATTTATTATATCTGGAGAACATAAACTCAATGAAAAAGCTGTTATATAACCATTTTCTTTATAATATTTATTAAATTCTATTCCTTTATTACTTTCCATTGACATTCCATATAACATTGGTTGTACATTTATATGAGTGAATGCACCTAAAGAATGATATTTAAAAAATTGAAATACACTATAATTTTTTTTTTTTGCTTCTTTATTATTTATCATATATGATTCGAAGAATGAAAATAATTTTTTTAATCCTCTTTTAAATTGTAATCTTGATGCTGTATCTATATAGATAAATAATACATTTTTAAATAAAGAATTTGGATTTTCTAATTTTTTTCTTTCTAAAATTAATGATTCGTTTTTTATTAAATTTATTTCTAACCTGCCTTTGCCTTTTTTATTAAATATTATTCTTATTTCTGGAGTTGGGATTCCTTTATTAGGAATAAATGTTTCCATATCTACCATATTTTCAGAAACAAAAGTATTATATTCATAGTTATCTATTGGATTTTTTAATTGGTGAAATTTAACAATTGGAAAACCTAAATAATTTGATTTTTTTATTGCTTTTGGTAAATATTTAACTGCTGTTTTTTTACTATTATAATTAGTTATTCTAAATTTAGATATATTAAATTTACCGAAATAGTAATCTAATTCACATTTTTTTGGAGGATAAAATGAACATAACTCATTAGGTAATTTAATTATTTTCTCGTTATTTAAGCCATATTCATAATTAACACATTTACTTTTGATATCTACATAAAAATGATAAATTGGGAAAAATAATAACAATGAAATTAAACATATAAAAGAAATATATTTTTTTTTTTTGAAAAATCTAAATAATAATATAATGTAATTAATAATAATAAGAAAAAAAACTAAAAATATATTAAAGAAAATAAAATTTATATGTCCATGTCTTTCTAAAGTTTCTCCTCTATCAAAATAATAAAAATAAATATAATAAATTGGAATAATATATAATAAATGGAAAAAAAAAATTTTCCCCCATAAAATTAAAGTAATGCTAATAGAAACAATTAAAGTTGAAATAATTAATAAAGAACCTAAAATCGTAAATTGAACTAAAAATTCAGTTACACAATAATTTTCTTCTCCTCCATGACAACCAATAAAAGAAATTTGATGAAATATTATTCCTATTATATTTATTACTAACATCATGAAATTTAAATTTTTAAATTTTTTCAATAATGTATTTGATGATGGAAATTTAGTGTGATATAAATGAAATAATTCTGTATTTTTAGATGATATTTCATTTTCACTTATTGTTACTTCTCTTTCTGATTTATCTTCTCTTGATTTATCTAATTCATTTTCAATTATGACACTCATTATTTTTTTAATAATTTGATTTAAATTATATTAATTTATTTTTTTATCCTATTTTTACAACTTTGTTTTAATTATATTTTTTATAAGAATTGAAAAGTAATACTTCAGAAAATGATTTATGATTAATTTTTTTTTTAACTCCAAAATTAATTTAAGGCTTTTTTTTTTGGTTTTTTAATTAGAAAAATTTAAATAAAAAAATATCTTCAATAGTTAAATTTAAAATAAAGTGGAAAAATAATAAAAATAAAATTAAAAATTTTAAATTAACCACTCTTTAACCATTAAATATATAAATTTACAAAAAAAATCAAAATAAAAAAACAAATAAAATCTCCATCCTTTATTTTTCCCCTTTATTTTCTTTAAAATTTTTTTATCATTATAAATATATAAAACCTAAAAAAATAAAATAAAGTCTAAATAATAATAAAAATTATTCATAATCAATTTCATAATCGATTTTCGGAGTTTTATAACCTTTAAGAGTTTTATTTTTTTTAATGTCTTCTTCAATTTCATTTTCTTCAATATTTTCAATATCAATGTCTTTTTCTTCATTATTTTGAGGCATAACTGAAGTCATTCTCTTAATTCTTTTTGTAAAAGGAAAATTAATTTTATCTTGATTGACTGGTTTAATTTTTCTTTGTTTTTCTTTATGACCAAAATTATTACTTTGTAATTTTAAAGAAGCATGCACTTTATCATTAATAAAAAATTGATTTTTACTTTCATTAAAATTAACTGATACTTTTTTTTGCTTTTTATTATTATGATTATTATTATTATTATGAATAATATTATCTTCATTATTATTATTATTATTTTCATTAATATTATTCTTATTATTATTAATTATTCCTTTTTTTAAACTACTAATTGTTTTTTTAATTGGAGATTTTTTCTTTGGTTTTTCTTCTTCTTTTTCTGATAAACTTTTTTGAGAAACTGAAGAAGAATTTAAACTTGAAGAAGAAGAAGATGAATTTGAAGATGAACTATATTTCATTATTTGTATGTTTTTAATATACTCTTTTGGAACTTCAAATTTAATACTTCCCCTTAATTTTTTTGTTGTTTTTGCTTGATTTTTCCTTCTTTGAATTTCTATATTATTCTCTTCTTCTTTTTCTTTTTCATCTCCATCTTCAAATAATAATAATTTTTCTTTTGCTTTATCTTTTTTTTCCAATTTTTTTTCCCCAAAAATTAAATAATTTATTTCATCATAACAATTATCATAAATTTCATCATAATCAAATTGGAATTTTTTTAATATTTTTTTCATATATTCTTCTTTTAATTTATATTTACTTCTAACTATTCTAATGATATTCATTGCAATTACTTCACAAGGATATTTTAATGATATTGGAGATAACATTACTTTTAAAGTTATATTTTGAATATCTTCTGAAATTAATTTTGAATTTGTTATTTCTTCTCTATAAAAAACTCCAATTAAATTTAAATATTGAATAAATTCATATATTGTTGGATAACCTAAGAAATAATTTAATTTTTTAATAACTTCAATTTCACAATTATATATTTCTTCAACTGTGAAATTAAATTGCTTTGATATAGAAGTTAATTCATTATAATTTATTTCAAAAGTATCATTTTCTATAAATTTTGATGATAATAAACAACAAACTAAAATATTTAACTCAAATGATTTTTGATCTATTTCATTATTATATGCTAATATTTTATCCAAATATAAAAAAGAAGAATATAATGTTTGTCTTGAAAATTCATATTTACTTCCAAATTCTTGAATTAAAGTAAATGCTTCATTTCTTTTATCTAAATACCATTTTTGAGTATGCTGATGATATGTTGCTTTCATTTTATCTACTTTTGATATATTTAAATACATTTTTAATTCATCTAATTCTTTCCTCATTTTTTATTCAAATTTTAATATGTTATATGGTTAATTATATTAAAATTAAAATCTAAATAATAAAAATTATAAATAAACAATTTAAAAAAAATATTTCATTAAAAAAATATATTAAAAATTTAACAATAAGCAAAACTCATATCTAATTAAAACCTATTTAAAAACAATTCTTTTCTTATTATCTTTATATTATTTGAGTTTTTTTAATTATTTATGACATTTATAAATTATCTTCAGAAAAATGAGAATAATTGAAATTCTTATAAATTATAATTCTAAACAATGAACAAACTCGAATAAATTAACATTTTTTAAATTAAAAAATAAATATCTTTTAAATAAATAGAAATTATGAATAAAAGCGTAAATATATAGTAAAGAATAGATTAATACTTTTTTATTGAAAAAACAATTATATTTTTTATTTAGTTTTTTTGGATTTCTTTGTTTTTTCTTCTAAAAAAGAGGATAGACCATAATCAATTAGTTTTTTCATATCATTTTTATTTTTAACGTTTTTACATTCTAATAAATATTTATTCTCATACTTATATTTTTCAAAAAACTCTTCTTTTTTCATTCCAAATATTTGAACCATTTCTTCAAATGAAAGATTCAAAAATTGATCTACTAACTGGAAATTTTTATCTTCAGGATTTTCTTTAAATTTTTTTTGAAATACTTTTAAAACTACTTTATTATTTTCTTTCTCACAATTCTCAGTTAAAAGTTCTTTTATTTTTCTATTTAGAAGAATCATATTTAAACCTTTTTGAGTAAGTAATTTAAAATCTTTATTGACAATATTTTTATTAAATTTATAAAATTTATTAAGTTTATTTGAAAGAAGATTGTTTATTGTACAAGTTATAAATTCAATAGAATGTACTTTAATTTGTTTATAAATATTATCATATCTGAGTTTATTTTTTTTTTTGTTATTGTTTATTCTGTTTCTTTTTTTTTTAACTAGAGTTGTATAATCTATATCTAATGTTTTAGATATTTCATTTTTATATTCTTCATTTCCGTTATTTAATTTTTCTGAATTTTTTTCTTGATTATTTAATCTTTCATTTAATTCTTTAATTTCTTTTTCACATTTATCTTTTTTATCTTCAATATTTTTTTCATAATTTTTTTTTTGATTTTCTAAATTGTTTTCTGAATTTTCTATTAATACATGAATATTATTTATATCATTTTTGCTATTATTAATAATTTGGCTATCATTTTTATCTTTTATATTTTTAATTCCACTTTCTAAAATTGAAATATTAGAAGAAAATTCAGTATTAACATTTTTAACATGATTATTTTCATTATTTAATTGATTATTTTTTATTTTTTCATCTTTTAACTTACTTTCCAATTTTTCTATTGTTTTATAAGATTTAATTAAATTTTGTTCCCATAAACTATTTTGAATACTATATTTTTCTTCCCATTGAACATTATCATTATACAATAATTGAATTTCATTTTCTTTTTCTTGAATCATATCTTCATTCTTTTTTATTATATCATCTTTTTCAATTATTTTATCAGTTAATTCTTGTATTTTTGCATTTAATATTTTTTCCTTTTCAGAAATATTAACATTCATAAATCTAATTGAATCATTTAAATTTTTTATATTATTATTTAAATTTTCTATTTCTTTCATATGTTCAATTTGTTGTGTGTTTAATTCTGATATTTCACAAGTTTTTTTCTCAATTTCTGATTTTAAAAGAGAATTTTGTTGATATAAATTTTCAATTTTTTTTTCATATATTTTTTGTAATGTTATAAAAGAATTATTCGGTTCTTTTGTCATTTCTGTTTCATTTATTATTGATTGTATTTCATAATCAAATACTTGTTTTTTTGAAGGAATTATATTTATTGTATTATTTGAAGAAATTGATAAATCTTTATTATTATAAAATTTAGATTTTTTTTTATAATATAATATTTGTTG
>JAEEGI010006178.1_pt1 | contig 27134 bp, 25 predicted proteins | sample 8958751 | NCBI WGS metagenome assembly JAEEGI01 (sample SAMN16246545, study PRJNA631951) | gut metagenome | biome: gut microbiome; feature: rumen; material: KS-attached | host: Bos | place: Iran: Karaj | collected 2018-10 | reverse complement strand
CCGTTGTGGGCAATGATGTCTGGATTGGCCAGCATGTTACCATCATGCCAGGCGTTCACATAGGTGACGGAGCAATTATCGGAGCCAACTCTGTTGTTGCCTCAGACATTCCTCCATACGCTGTTGCTGTGGGTAATCCGTGCCGAGTGGTCAGGATGCGTTTTGACGATGAGTTCATCGCCTATCTGCTGCAACTGAAATGGTGGGATTGGGACATCGAGAAAATAGAACGCAATTTCAAAGCTTTGTCAAGTGGTGATTTGTCGTTAATCCGAGAGATCTCAGAATAGTAATTATGGTTATCATAATAACAGGTGCATCACATACGGGTAAGACGCTATTGGCACAACGGTTGCTTGAGAAATACAAGTATCCTTACCTGTCTTTAGATCATTTGAAAATGGGCTTGATTCGCAGTAGCAAGACCAACCTTACCCCAGAAGACGATGAAGCCCTCACGGATGAGCTTTGGCCTATTGTGCGTGAAATGGTGAAGACTGCCATTGAGAATCAGCAGAATCTCATTGTCGAGGGCTGTTATATTCCTTCTAGTTGGCGCAATGATTTCAGCGAACAATATTTGCGGTCAATAAGGTTTATTTGCCTTGCAATGTCGGATGCTTACATTGAAGCTCATATTGATGAGATAAGGAATCACGCCTCTGCCATAGAAAAGAGGTTGTGCGACACAGACTATACAATAGAGTCCCTGAAGTTTGACAATCATTATTACATGGATGCATTTACTCGAAGTGGTGAGCAGGTCACAATGATTGATACAGATTTTTGGCAGACTGTAGAAGAACTTGTAGAACAGTAATGTCCCAATTTAGCAAATCACATGAACATAGAAGACTATCGAGAGTATTGCCTTTCGTTGGGCGATGACGTGGAAGAAAAGTTGCCTTTCACAGCTTTTCATTATGCCAGTGGCGTGTTGGTGTACTATGTTCATGGCCACATGTTCTCATTCTTTGATTGTGATAATTTTGGTGTCATTACACTCAAATGCCAACCAGACCGGATTGAAGAACTGAAAGCACAGTATGAGTGCATCGGAAATCCGTATAATGAATCTCCCAAGCACTGGATAGGCATCAATCCAACAACTGCACCCAACGATTTGCTGAAGGAACTGACCCGAAACTCTTACGAGATAGTTAAAGCTAAATACAAGAAGTATGGGTGATAAAGGACAGGTTCCTGGCATCTTAACTTTATTTATCCCCAAAGACTCGCATGAGTCGAGACTTTTATCTATTTTTGCAAACATGAATAGACAGATAAATTGGAATTTAGGTGCGAGCTGAGAGCAGAGCCAAGCTTGCTTGAGCTATGCCAAAGCGAAGCCCTAAATGCCACTAAATAGGAATTTGTATGCGAAAGTGTTTGATTCTATCGATGTTATTGTTCCTTCTCCCGATTGCAGGCAATGCACAGGTGTCCTTTGGTGAGAGGGTCCCGGACATCAGATATCCAGTCAGCGGGCAGAGAAAACTCTCCCGTTTATCCAATGACGATGTCTTGTACACAATTCTGTATTTTGGATATAATAACGAGCCTGTTGACGGGCAGTCTGGTCTGGATGCGAATCCAGAGTATTTCGCATTAACGTTTTCCGATTTGCTGAAGCCTTATTTCAATAATTTCAATCCTGACTATGGCCGTGCTTTAATGATTGTATCAAAGATGAAAGGACAGGCTGGGATTGAGCGGAAACTGGGGGTTAAATCATACCCAGACATCGTTTTGGTTGATCCGAATAACAGAATCATAGCTCGTTCTTCCAAGGCAACTGATATCATAGATTACATCATCAACAACCTTTCGATGTTTGCCGTAACTGACTGGAATGCCTATATCCTCAGAGCATCGGAATTGTATGAAACCGGGCAGATCAAAAGCGCCCAGAGAATCGTGTCAGACTGTTTGCGGCACGGCAGATGGCATGAGGACTTCTCTTCGGAAGCGCACAAAGCCATTCCGAAGGTTGTCTCTTCAATGAAGCACGATGAAATGTATATGGACTTTGTTGGTGAAATCAAACACAGATACAACCAAGGAGTCTTGTCAGAAGATGATGTTGCTCCTTTTAAGAATGAGTTCTCCAGAATCCATATGATGGGAGACAAAGATTTATAGAATACGGTTTATCTGTATGGCTGACATCACCAAATAAGGTACAAGACTGAACGGAGGTTGGATGGGCGAAGACTCCAATTAGAACAAGCATTAACTATATTTATCTACAAAGACTCGCATAAGTCAAGTTTTTTATCTACTTTTGCAGAAACGAATAGAGAGACAAATCGGTTTTATGGAAATAAAAAACAGACCCAATCGCAATGAGGCTTCACATACAGGCAAAACGCTTCTGGAACAGCGGTTGCTTGAAAAGTACAAGAACGTCGCCTTCGCCGCCATTCTTCTTTTCGGTGCATGCGTATTTTCTGCTTGTTCGAAAAACGATAATAAGAAGGCTTTAGGAGTCGACACGACAAACCGCGTCGATAAGTACAAGGACATGGATAGCCTGGTGGAATCTCAGCCTTTCTCCAAACTTCAGGGAGTTAGCGTCGGAAATGCACAGGACAATGATGCCAAAACGGGCGTGACGGTGTTCTTCTTCCCCAAGGCCTCGATGGCCTCGGCGGTAGTTCTGGGTGGCGGTCCGGCATCACGCGAGGTGCCGCTTCTTGACCCTCAGCGCAATACGCAACCGCTCAACGCCTTGGTTTTCAGCGGCGGTTCGGCTTACGGTCTGGCGGCTTCCGATGGTGTGGCGAACTGTCTTGAGGAACATGGCCATGGCTATGACACGGGCTTCGGACTGGTTCCCATCGTATGTCAGAGCTGCATCTTCGATTTGTCATACGGCAAAGGTAACGTCCGTCCCGACCGTGAAATGGGCTATAAGGCCTGTCAGAGTGCCATCACCGGCAACACGCCACTCAGTGGGAATGTGGGTGCAGGCACTGGAGCCACTGTGGGGAAACCCGGCGGAATGGCCTTGGCCCAAAAGAGCGGCATAGGCTATGCTGCAGCACGACTCGGAAAGCTGGAAGTGGGTGTGGCCGTCGTTGTCAATGCCCTGGGCGACATCTTCCAGGACGGTGTAAAGATAGCAGGCATGACCACCGCCGACCGCAAGGGCTTCGTAAGTGCCGAACATGCGTTGCTCAAGAACCAGTATTCCGACCTGATAGCCGGCAACACCACCATCGCAGCCGTGTTCACCAACGCCCGCCTGAGCGTGGCCGACCTGCAGAAGGTGGCAAACATCGCCTCCACAGGCATGGCTCGCTGCATACGTCCTGTGTTCACCATGGCCGACGGTGACACCGTCTATGCCATATCCCTCAGCGGCGGTGATGTCCAGACGGATGTCAACACCATCGGTGTGTTGGCCTCGCTGGTGATGGAGAAGGCTATTGCCGATGCCATCCTCTCCAGCAAGATTCCCGATGAGGAGTATCTTGCAAATATTTAATGTGAACTATGGACGGGAGACTTAGGATTTACATCCTTTTTTCTTAATGAACCTTATTAGTGCAGCCCACAAAGCTAATATTATTACTATTACGATTGTATGCCTGACCGGACTCTCTATTTTATGAGCCTCTCTTTGTGCTCTATTAAAATATTCATCTGGAGTCAAAGCAGTTTTAACTTCGATATTACGATTTTGTAAGGCACTGGCAAATTGCAGAGAATCTGCTCTGTGCAAAAGCGTATCTATCCTACTGTCGTGAGAATGGAAGGCATATAATGCATAGTTATTACCCGAGGAATAACAAGCCACAAGGATACTGTCTTCGGCTACCCACAAATGCTGCACAAGGCCTTCATAGATATTGTCATCGCTGCGACTGCCGACAGATGCATTTTCCGGCATATCGGCAGCACAAAGATAATGGCTTTCTGTCAGTGGTGCCTGCCAATAATCACCGAAGCCTAAGTCGACACCTTTCGTCTGAGATATGTACACGCTCCCGATTAGTCCCAATACAGCCTCCAAGCCAATAATCAAAGCAGGAGTAATGGCAGCCAACCACACTATCAACCGTTTGTTACTCCAGTTTCTACGCCGCACAATCCACCCTGCCACAAGGGAACACACTATTCCGAGAACAATGGCAACAATCATGGCTATTATGGCAAAAAAGATAAGAGAAATTATCTGCATCTTGCTCTTTCTGTTAATTATTTAGCAAAGATAAGAACTTATCATCAAACGGCCAAAATTATTACGCTAAATAATTAGTAATCTATAAGTTTTTCCGAAAATATATAAAGGATGACAAAGATTTTCAAAAAAAACAGTACCTTTGCATCCAAGAGGCTAAAACACAATTGAATAAGCCTGAAGAGGACGTAAAAAGATGAAAAAAGACAGTACGAAAGGTATACACCTGATGCTCATCATCACGGCACTCATGGTGATGCTGCTGGCCCTGGAGATTTACTATCAGGGTAAGGACGACATGCGGGAGGCCAACACCGTGGCAACGCACGAACTGGAGGAGGCCAACCTGAGCATCATGAACACCATGATGGACATTGAAGAGTCGGTGAAGGCCGTGTCGCAACTGGCCTGGACCAGGGCCGACAGTCCCGAGGCAATGGCGGCAATAACCGAGAGCCTGCTGAACACCGGCAACCAGATTGTGGCCAGCTGCGTCTCGTTCGAGCCTTACACCTTCAAGGAATACGGCCGGCTGCTGCAAGTGTACAGCCACATGAAGGACGGAAAAGTGGAAACAAAGCTGCTCAGGGAAGACTATGGCAACGACTATCTATCGAAAGAGTGGTACCGCAACGGACTGAAGCGGGAGGACGGCTACTGGAGCGACCCCTATACCGACGGTGTGGACAGAAGCTCGCTCATCGTTTCATTCGTGATGCCCATCCACGACGGCAACCGCCGCACCATCGGCACACTCAACGTGGACATCACGCTCGACTGGATGGAGCACTTGCTGGAAGAAACAAAGCCCTACCCCAACTCGGTGTGCATGCTGCAGACGCCCAAGGGAATGCTCATAGCAGGCACCCCGATTGACAGTCTGAAGAACAAGGACGACCATCTGATTATCAGCCGGCCCGTGAAGAGCGGAGACGGCACCGACATCATGGTCCTGACGCTGGCCAGTCAGAAAAAGGATATCTACCGGAACGTCACCACCATGTTCTACCGAATGCTGCTGGTGTCGGTCATCGGCCTCATCCTGTTGGGCATCATCATCCTGCGCTCCATCAGGAACGAGCGCAGCCTGATCAAGCTGACCCACGAGAAGGGCATGATGGAGAAAGAGCTGAACATTGCCCACTCCATACAGATGGGCATCCTGCGCGATGACTTCCCGCAGACAGGCGCTGACCTGTATGCCACGCTGAAACCGATGCACGAGGTGGGCGGCGACCTATACGACTATCAGTTGGTTACTGGAAAAGAAGGAGAAAAGGAGGAACTCTATTTCATCATTGGCGACGTGGCCGGAAAGAGCATCTCGGCTGCCATCATCATGTCGGCCACCGTCACACTGTTCCGGCTGCTGGCCCAACAGGGACGCCAGCCGGCCGAAATCATTGCCGAAATCAACAACACGCTCAGTCAGCAGAACCCCAGTCTGACCTTCGTCACGGCGCTGGTGGGCTGCATAGACCTGCAACACGGCGTGCTCAACTATTGCAACGCCGGCCACAACCAGCCCTTCGTCACCGAATCCGACGGCAGCGCGCGGCGCATGATGGAAGTAATACCCAACATTCCGCTCGGCTATCAGGAGAACTATGACTTCCAGTCGCAGCAGTTCCAGTTCGGCAAAGACACCATGATGGTGCTCTATACCGACGGTCTGAACGAGACGATTAACACCAGCGAGGAGCGGATGGGACTGGACCGCGTACGGGATATCATCGCCCGCAACAGTCAGGCAACAGCCCGCCAAATGGCCGACAAACTGATTGAAGGCCATCGCGCTTTCATGGGCGAGGCCGAGCAGGTGGACGATATCACGGTGATGTGTATAAAGGGACCGAAAATCACTTCCTCAGTTGCGGAACATACGTAACGGGGTCGCCATTGCCTTTCAACACACCGGCAAACTCGTGAGGCGGAATGGTGACCGGCCCCTTCATGAATTCCGGAATATTATAGCTTCTGAGGAACAGACGGTGATAGTCGGGGTCGGCACACGGCAGTTCGAAAGGCTTGGTGCATTTCCCTGATTTATCGACATGCGCAAAGAAGGGGCGCGTGAAGTTGCCGTCGTAGCGCCGGCTGCTGAACACCACCCATCGGCCGTTGCTCGACCATGAGTGGTAGCTCTCGGTGTCGGGCGAATTAAGCTCGGCCATTGCGCGGGCCTCGCCCGTGTTCAGGTCCATCAGCCAGAGGTCGGCATCGTGGTGCCAGATATGGAACACGCCATATTCGGCCAGGGTGAACATCAGGTAGCGGCCGTCGGGCGAGATGCGCGGGAAGGTAGCACTCTTGTCCATGGCCGATGCGTCGAACACTATTTCGCGCGGACCGAACTGCAGGGTCTCCGGGTTGAAACTCTTCTTATAAAGGTTGTATTTCACCTGTTCAGCCCGCTGCATGAATTCCACGCCCGGGTCGATGGTGTCCTGATACTCGAAGTGGGCGCTGCAGTAGTAGAGCGTCTTTCCGTCGGGTGCCCAGAAGGGGAACACTTCGAGTTCGTTCGGGTCGTTCTCGATGTTGGTCACCTCGTTCTTCTCCACATCGAAGGCAATCAGGTCGCTCTTCGTGTCGTACACCTCGATTTTGTTTGGATTGACGGTATGGAAAGTCTGCTGCGTCTTGTCCGTGGAATAGACGATGAGCTTCAGCCAGGGATGCCAGGCGGGATACACGCCGGCCGAGAGCAGGTTGTCGTTCTTCATGTTTATCTTGCGCACCTTGCCATCGTAGGCGATAACTGTTCCGCCCAGGTTCTCGCGGGCATGGAACTGCATCCTGTCGGGATTGTACTGCTGGTAGTTGTGGCAGTTGATGCACTGGCCCGCCGGACCTTCGGTGCAGAGCATATTGTCGTAGACCACGCTCTCTTCGTAGTCTTCCAGACAGCGCTGACTGATGGTCAGGTCCTCGTAGGTGACGTAAGAGGGGGCAATCAGTCGGTAGCTGATGTAGGGGTCGATGGAATCGGGCGACACAATGATGTCGAAAGGCTTATAGCGCGTCCACTGTCCCTGGTTGCGGGCATAGACCTCCACCTTGACGGCCTTCCCCCGTGCAGCCTCAGCGAGTTCTCTCCAGTCGCCGGCGTCGGGCTGTATCTTGGTTCCGCTACAAATAATCTGCTGACTGCCGAAGGTGAAGCTGGCGGCCATCTCCTCGGCAGGCTTTTCCATCTCGAACGTCAGCGGCGCCATGTTCACCGGGATGGTCACCCCGGTATAGTCAGGATATATTTGCGGAAGCGACTTTGAATCGCTGAACGTCGACGGCAGCTTGTTGCCGCAAGCGGTCAGCAACAGTGCGACGGCTATGATTTGGAACAGATTCTTCATAAATCAGAAATAGGTAATGTCTTTGAGGAAGTAATATTCGAAGAAGTAGGTGTTGCCAAAGCGGGAATAGAGTGCGCCACGGAGCACGCGGGCATCCTGGCCCTCGTATTTCCCCCACGTCTGCAAGAAAGCGTCGTAGGTGTCCTTCACGCTCTTGTCGATGGGCAGACTGAAGATGATTTCTCTCTCCTGCATGTTGCCGAACAGCCAAGCTGCCTCCTGGATAATGCGCGGAACCTTCTGCGAATGCAGTTCCAGATAGTGCATGAAACGCTGCCAGAAGTCGTCGGGATTTCTCATCCACATGGCTCCCAGCACGGCCTGCTCCTGGAAATAGGGGTCATCGGAATCGTTGGCCGACAGCTGCTGCATCAGGTATTGCTCAACATAGCCGTTGTCGGCTCCCTTGTTGTTCTGGTAATGCAGCATGTGGGTGACGGGACCCGTCTCACGGTCTTCGCCCATCAGCTTGCGGTTGGCAAGCAGCTGTTCCATGTGGTCGGCCCACTCGCCATAGAACTGCGTCTGGCGCAGCAGTCTCAGGAATTTCTGCGCTGCCTTGGTCTCTCCGCCCAGCATGGAGCAGCGGGCCATGTACTGCAGCAGTTCCACGCTCCAGCCGTGCTCCACGCCCTGTTCCAGACACATGCGGTGGCACTCGTTCAGCATGCCGTAATGGTAGTAAATCAGCCGTCCGGTCGTGTTATACATATAGACGGGCAGAGGCGTATTGCTTTTCTTCGAACCTTTGCGGAAGTTGTACATCTCATCGCACTGACGACCCAGACGGCTCAGGGCCAGGTTGTTCATCATGACGATGGCGCGGGTGGGTTCGCTGTTCACCTTTTCCCCCTCGGCCAGCGTGCCTTCCCAGTCGGTCTGTTCAATGCAACGCTGCATGCGCAGTTCGTGATGGAAGTTCTCGTCCTTATACCAGAAATGCCATACGGCGGCAACGAGGGCGCATAGCAGCACGCCCTGTCCGGCCCATTGCAAGGCGGGGCGCCAATTACGTTTGGGGGCAGATTCTTTCTTGCCACTGTTCTTCTTCTTGTCCTTTTTGTTGGTGCTGGCAGGCTGAGGCACAGGCTGTTCCTTCTGCTCGGGATAAACGCCGCGCGACAGCACTACAAAGACCAGATAGCAGACTGCCAGCAGATAATAGGGAACCTTGAAGACGGGGTACGTCTCGGAAACAAAGAAACCGGGGATTCCCGCCATCCAAATGCTGCCGAGACTGGTCTCATGATATACGTAGCGATAGCAGATCAGGGGTATGGCCACCAGGGCCAGCAGAGTGATGCCTGTCAGCAGGGCATTCTGCATGTGGTTCTTTTGCAGCCGCCACGACCAAACAGCCATCAGCAGCGCTGCCACAAGGGCATAGACGCCCATCAGCGGATAGCCTGCCACGACGGTCAGTACGACAAAGGCAGCGTGCACCCACAGCTTCCGGGGCAGCGAGCGGAAAGCCCATAGCAGCGCCACGGCAATGGTGGTTCCGATGGTTGGGATGAAGAAATAGCCGCGCAGTCGCATAAGGTAAACCCAGTAGCCCAGGTCCATGTTGGCTATCAGCAGGATAGCCACGGGAATCAGCGGTACAACGCACCATTTATCGGGGATGCAGAACGCGCGCTTGGTGAGCCATAGCAACAGCAGCCACCAGCAGCACAGCAGCACTATTCCCACCCAGGGATGGAAGAAATACTGGGTGAAGAATGCGCCCAGATACGACAGCATTCCCCCCGGAACAACCATCATCTGCTTGAAGAACAGCGAGGAATAAAGGAAAAGGTTGTACTCCTGTATCTTCCACAGCATGTCGCCCTCGAAACGAACCAGGGCCACGGCCACTACCAGAAGTACAATCAGCCAAAGTGCTATGGTTTTGAAGATTTTCATCTGCCCCAGTCTCCTTACACCTTATTTATTCAACTTCCAGGTGGCACCGTCCTTGGTGTCTTTCACCTCGAAACCTGCGGCAGCCAGCTCGTCGCGAATCTGGTCGCTGGTGGCCCAGTCCTTATTGGCTTTGGCCTTTGCACGGAGCGAGAGCACCATGTCGACCACCTTACCGTAGGCTTCCTCGCGGGCGTCGTTGTTGGCACCCTTGTCGTTGCGCAGTCCGAGCAGGTCGAAGGCGAAGAGATGCATCACCTCCTTGAGTTCCTTCAGACAGTCGGCACAGATGGTAGCCTTGTGGTCGAGCAGCGAGTTGATGGTGTGGCAGGCCTCGAAGAGATTGCTGATGACAATCTGCGTCTGGAAGTCGTCGTTCATGGCGTCGTAGCATTTCTCGCGCAGCGACTTCACCAGCTGTTCCGTCTGAGGGTCGCACTTCTCGGCCGGAACGATGCGCTCCAGGTTGGCGATGCCGTCCATGAGTCGCTCCAGTCCTTTCTCAGCAGCCTTCAGCGCGTCGTTCGAGAAGTCAACCGTGCTGCGATAATGGGCCGAGAGGATGAAGAACCGGATGGTCATCGGACCGTAGGCTTGGTCTAGGTTCTTGTTGGAACCCGTGAAGAACTCTTCAAGCGTGATGAAATTGCCCAGCGACTTACCCATCTTCTGTCCGTTGATGGTAATCATGTTGTTGTGCATCCAGTACTTCACCATGTCGTCGCCCTGCGATGCCACGCTCTGGGCAATCTCGCATTCATGGTGCGGGAATACCAGGTCCATGCCGCCGCCGTGGATGTCGAAGTGGTCGCCCAGATACTTGCGACCCATGGCCGTGCACTCGCAGTGCCATCCGGGGAATCCGTCGCTCCAGGGCGATGGCCAGCGCATGATATGCTCTTCGGAAGCTTTCTTCCAGAGTGCGAAGTCGGCCTGGTTTTTCTTCTCGCCCACTCCGCTCAGGTCGCGGCTGGCATCCTTGATGTTCTCCAGCGAACGGCCTGAAAGACGTCCGTACTGGTATTTCTCGTTGTATTTCTCAATATCGAAATAGATGCTGCCGTTCGATTCGTAGGCAAAGCCATTGTCCAGAATCTGCTGCACCAGCTGCTGCTGCTCGATGATATGACCCGTGGCATGGGGCTCTATCGACGGTGGCAGCACGTTCAGCGCCTCCATGGCCTGATGGTAGCGGTTGGTGTAATACTGCGCAATCTCCATCGGCTCCAGCTGCTCCAGGCGTGCCTTCTTCTCAATCTTGTCGTCGCCCTCGTCGGCATCGTGCTCTAGATGGCCCACGTCGGTGATGTTGCGCACGTAGCGCACCTTGTAACCGAGATGCTTAAGGTAGCGGAAAAGGATGTCGAAGGTGATGGCCGGACGAGCATGTCCCAGATGGGGATCGCCATAGACCGTGGGTCCGCAGACATACATTCCTACATGGGGGGCGTGCAGCGGCTCGAAGCGCTCCTTCTGCCGGTGCAGTGTATTGTAAATTAATAGTGCCATTGTTGTATATTGGGTGTTAGGTGATGGGTGATAGTAATCATAATTCTCCATTCTCAATTCTACATTAATTAAATTTTATCCAGCGCCTGCTTCAGGTCGTCGATGATGTCGTTGACGTCCTCGATGCCGACACTCAGACGAATCAGGTCGGGAGCCACACCGGCCTCACGCAACTGCTCGTCGCTGAGCTGACGGTGGGTATGACTGGCGGGATGCAGCACGCAGGTGCGGGCATCGGCCACATGGGTGACGATGGCAATCATGTCCAGCGCATCCATGAAACGGATGGCGGTGTCGCGGTCGCCTTTCACGCCGAAGGCCATCACGCCGCACGAGCCGTTGGGCAGGTATTTCTGCGCACGCTCGTAGTTGGGGTCGCTCTTCAGTCCGCTGTAGTGAACCCATGCCACCTTGGGATGGGCCTCAAGGAACTCAGCCACCTGCTGGGCGTTGCGGCAGTGCTGCGGCATGCGCAGGTGCAGCGTCTCCAGACCGAGGTTCAGCAGGAAGGAATTATGCGGACCGGGAATGCTGCCCAGGTCGCGCATCAGCTGACTGACCAGCTTCGTCGTGTAGGCCATCTTTCCGAAAGCCTTCGTATAGGTCAGCCCATGATAGCTCTCGTCGGGGGTGGTCAGTCCGGGGAATTTCTCAGAATAGGCATCCCAATCGAAGTTGCCGCTGTCGACCACACAACCGCCCACCTGCGTGGCATGACCGTCCATATACTTGGTGGTGCTGTGGGTAATGATGTCGCAACCCCACTCGAACGGACGGCAGTTGATGGGCGTGGCAAACGTGTTGTCGATGATGAGGGGCACGCCGTTGCGATGGGCAATGCGGGCAAACTTCTCGATGTCGAGCACGTTGCAGCCCGGGTTGGTGATGGTCTCGCCGAACAACAGCTTGGTGTTGGGACGGAAGGCAGCCTGAATCTCTTCTTCCGAGGCTTCGGGATTGACAAACGTACAATCGATGCCCAGCTTCTTCAGCGTCACGCCAAAGAGGTTGAACGTGCCGCCGTAAATCTCGTTCGACGTCACGAAATGGTCACCGGCCTCACAGATGTTGAAGACGGCATAGAAATTGGCAGCCTGTCCGCTGCTGGTGAGCACTGCGCCCACACCGCCCTCGAGCGCGGCAATCTTGCTGGCCACGGCATCGTTGGTGGGGTTCTGCAGACGGGTATAGAAATAGCCTTCCTTCTTCAGGTCGAAGAGCATGGCCATCTCCTCCGAATTATCATATTTGAACGTCGTACTTTGAATAATGGGCAACACGCGGGGGTCGCCGTTCTTGGGTTGCCATCCTGCCTGTACGCAAAGGGTGGCGGGTCTGAGATTCTTTTTCATTTCTTATTCTGATTATGTGCTCACAACCTTAATCGGCTGATTTTCAGCTTCTTCTATATATCAAACGAACCACAAAGACACAAAGGCCCAAAGTTTTTCCTTTGCGCAGCCCTTTGTCTCTTCGTGTCTTTGTGTTCAATTATTAACATTTGTGCTTTCGACCATTCGAAATGTTTGCTGCAAAAGTACAAACTTTTTCGCAATAATCCGCTCTTTGCCCTAATAATTTACAAAAAATAAGGTTAAGCTGGTTCCAGCAGCCTGCTTTCTGCCAGTATTCTTCGTTTAAATTGTTTAAAAACAAGCACGTTACGGGCCTGCAAACGAAAATAAGTTCTCATTCTTTTCGCCAAACCATTTTTTTGCACTATCTTTGCACGCATAAAACGTAAAACATACAAAAACATGGGTTATACAGTACTGACAGCCGCCGAGGCTGCCGCAATGATCAAGCACAACGAGAACATCGCCCTTAGCGGATTCACACCAGCCGGTGTGGCTAAGGCAGTAACCAAGGAACTGGCCAAGATTGCAGTGGCCGAACACGAAGCCGGACGCGAGTTCAAGGTGGGCATCTTCACGGGTGCCAGCACCGGACAGTCTACCGACGGCGACCTGGCCAACGCACAGGCCATCAAGTATCGTGCTCCTTACACCACGAATCCCGATTTCCGCAAGCACGTGAACTTGGGCGAAATCCCCTACAACGACCTGCACTTGAGCCACATGGCACAGGAACTGCGCTATGGTTTCTATGGACAGGTGGACTGGGCTATCCTGGAAGTCTGCGACATCGAGGAGGTGGGCGACGACTATCATGTTTACCTGACTGCTGCCGGCGGTATCTCTCCCACGGCTGCCCGTCTGGCTAAGAAGGTGATTCTGGAGCTTAACTCGTTCCACAGTCCCGACGCCAAGTACATCCACGACGTCTACGAGCCGCTGGATCCTCCTTACCGCAAGCCTATCCCCATCTTCAACGTCAGCGACCGCATTGGTGTGCCCTACGTCTCTATCCCCAAGTCGAAAGTGGTGGGCGTAGTGGAGTGCAACATCCCCGATGAGGCACGCGCCTTCAAGGACAGTGACCCCGTGACCGACCGCATCGGTTACCTGACCGCCGAGTTCCTCGTGGCCGAGCTTCATGCCGGCCGCATGCCCAAGGAGTTCCTGCCTCTGCAGAGCGGTGTGGGCTCTACGGCCAACGCCATCCTCGGTGCCCTGGGCGAAGACAAGCATGTGCCCGACTTCAACATCTACACCGAAGTGCTGCAGGATTCTGTGGTGGGCATGATGATGAACGGTCGTGTGAAAGACGCTTCGGCCTGCTCGCTGACAGTATCGAACGCCTGCCTGAAACAGGTATACGACAATATGGACTACTTCAAGAACCACCTGACGCTGCGTCAGAGTGAAATCTCCAACCATCCGGCCGTGATTCGCCGTCTGGGCGTCATTGCCATCAACACCGCTATCGAGGTGGACATCTATGGTAATGCCAACTCTACCCACATCAGCGGCACGAAGATGATGAACGGTATCGGCGGTTCGGGCGACTTCATCCGCAACGCCTATCTCTCCATCTTCACCTGTCCGTCGGTGGCCAAGGGCGGTCTCATCTCGAGCGTCGTTCCGTTCGTTACCCACCAGGATTCTTCGGAGCACGATGTGAACGTCATCGTCACCGAACAGGGTGTTGCCGACCTGCGCGGCAAGAGTCCCATGCAGCGTGCACAGACCATCATCGAGAACTGTGCGCACCCCGACTACAAGCAGTTGCTCTGGGACTACCTGAAGCTGGGAACCGGCGGTCATACCCGCCACTGCCTCACCGCTGCCTTCGCCATGCACGACACGCTGACACGCAAGGGTGACATGCACCTGACAGATTTCTCGGAATACATCAAGAAATAATAACAAGCAACAAACCTAACTAACAGGCGAGGCGGGCTTCCATCACGGAAGTCCGCCTCTTCGATGCTATATATACTAACTATCTAAGACTAAAAGTTTATACCGAAATTAAGCATCAGCGCAGAATTCTTCGCCTCGTCGAAAACATCATGACCAACGTTCGACAGTCCGAGGTCGTAGGTCACGTCGGCATAGAGCATCTCATACTGAACGCCCACACCCAGACGCAGACCACCGTCGAAACGCTTGAACTGGTCGTAGTCGCCACCGAAGGCATTGTAAGACTCGCGTGCATAATAGTTCTTCACCTTGCCGCTGACGCCTGCAGCCACATATCCGCCAAAGAAGGGCTGGATAGAGAAGCTGCGGTCGAAGTTATGGATATACTTCAGCACGAAAGGCATCTCAAGGTAGTTCAGAGAATACTTGAAATCGTGGTCACCCTTGCCGCCCTTCTCGGTGTAGTAGAGTCCGGTTTCGAAGAACAGGGGAACGTAGGGCGAAACATTGAATCCGGCAGCCAAGCCCGCATTCAGTCCGGTCTTGGTGGAGCCGCCGTCGAAAACGTCGTTATCAGAAATCACCGAAGAGAACGACGGACCCACGCGGAATCCCACATAGAAAGGCATCGTGCTATAGTTGCCGTAGTGTGAGTAGCCTCTGCTGTTGCGATGGCTGTAGTCCAGGCGTCCCGTGTTACGGTTATAGTAACGACTGTTGCGATAATTCTGGGCCGAAGCCGGCATCACGGTCACCAGACCGACCAATGCCATTAAGATATACTTCTTCATATAATCTGATGTTTAATGGTTCACGGTGCAAAGGAAATTCTTTTTCCTGATATAAAAAAGGAACTTTCCCTATAAATTGAGGGAAAATCCCTATTCAATTTAGAGTTTAGAATTAAGAATTAAGAATTAAGAGCTATAGTTTTTTTGGCGGATTGGATTAAAATGCTTACTTTTGCATTAAGCTTTTAAAACCGCGAGCATTACTCGTTGACATAGATGAAGACAAATTTGAGAAACTATCTTATCTTAGCAGCATTGCTTTTGATGTGTTCATCATCGAAGGCAGACAATACCAGCAAAGCCACAGTAGGGCTGACTATCGACAGCGCGGCCGTAGTAGCTGAGAGCCAGTCTTTTGGACGGCGAATTCATGATGTCGTTACACGAGAAGGGCTTGACTATATGCTGCTGAAATTCCGCGAGACCACAAAAAGCGGGAAATGGCTGCAGTTCAAAGGTGAGATAGGCGCATTTAGCATCAAGGAGTCTAAATTGTTGTGGACTTACCCGTTTGACTACAGAAATTCATTAGCCTATTGCACGAAAGCAGGAGTAGCCGTCACTAAGGGTAATAAGTTCATAATGCTGGATCCGAATACAGGTAGTGTTCGGTGGCAGGACAAGTTCACCCCCGTTCAATTCGACGACTCAACCAATATTGTTGTCGGCTATTCCGGACCGAGGTCAAGTAAGCTGAGCGGCTACGACATGACAACCGGACAGCTGTTATGGACTGCCAGCATGCCGCACGACAAGAACTGGGGCTGGAATCATGTCATACGTGAGGACTCAGTCCATTGGCTCGTTGTTGCTGATGACCTGAATCGCCTGAACATCCGTACCGGCGAGGTCTATGCCTACGAAGCCAAGACGGGTGTTACCGATGTGAAGGGCTCCATTCTGTCGGGATTGTTGATTGCCAGCGCTGGCGTTGTTGGAGCAATGGCTACGGGCTATGCTGCCTATCCGGCGGGAGTTGTAGGCCCTAATGTCATCAATCAGCTGCATTCCAATGTGGTTCAAGACGACTCCGTCTTTTTCTTTGCCGACCGTGAGCAAATGGCTTGCCTTGACAAAGACATGAAAACGGTATGGAGTTATGAGTTCCCATCCAAGACCTCTGCCTTTTCCCGACTCGTCTGCAATGATAGCACGCTCTATATGTTCAATCTTGGTTTTGGGCTGAAGAACGGACAGCAGCGCGCAAAGATGGGACGCCCATTTATCGCTGCCTTTGACAAACGAACGGGAGCATGCCAGTTTATGAACATGCTCAGTTTGAAGAAAGACATGGTGGAGGATGCCGTTCTCAATCCCGACGGTGCATTCATGCTCTTCGACGACGGACTGGCCTATAAGCGTGAACTTGACGATTCCACGGTGACGGTGTCGCCATGGGACGTTAAGGAACACGGGCAACTGAGTGCTATCATCACCCAGCCCGTGTATACCAACTATAATCTCAAGAACATGTTTGACGTCATCGCCTCGGATGGTATCTACTTTCCTGTAATTACGGAAAGCGGCAACATCTTCATGGTTGACAAGGAGCTGAGGATATCTGAGCATTTCCCTGCCTATTCCCTTTATTGGCCGCTATGTACGGTTGGAGACCGGATGTGCATCTATTCGCCCACCAGTCGCAGACAGGATATATGGCTGGTATCTCTTCAAGGTCTTCCCGAGATACAGTTAACCATCCCCATTCGTGGAGTAGGAATTGCAGGAGGAAAATTGTTCTTGAACAACGATGAACGACTGTATTATTTGCCCTTGGATTAGTTCGGTCCAAGGGTTATAGGAGCCATCCGTTCAATCCTGGCAGAACACTATCCTGTCGGCCAATTGCAGGAAATAGTCGTTCGACCAGATGTCGAGTTCGCGGGGATTGTCCACAAAGCCCTTCACGTCCTCCTTCACCTTTTCAATATCAGTCGTAGCCAGTTTCTCACGAAGCAGCGTCATAAATGTGTCCTTGTCCACCTCAGCCCCACTAAACTCATGGATACGTTCTTGCAAATGCTTGAAATCGAGAGGCACTTGCCAACGGACATACCACTCGAAATCATACCAATCGCGTCCCTTTACCCGGCGCTGCCAGGCACGATAGACCAGCGCATGCATCTTGCCAGCATAGAGGCTGGGAAGGGTAAAGCAACGTGTCATAAACGAATAAGGCTGCTGCATCGCCAGTTCTTCGGTATCGAATGCCAGAGGAGGATCGGTGTCAAGTTCTATCTTCACCTTAATATTCTTTTTAGTCTGGAACTTGATGTCGTAGGCCTCTGTGTTCTCTTTTAGGAAAGCAGATTCCACCCGACCGAAGATTTTCTTGTCCTTCTTTACGATATCTACGTCGTGACCTACAGAACGGAACTCTTCGATAATTGGGGTGAAATAGTTTTCAATATGAATATCGTCGCGTTTCTCAATCAATGAAAAGTCCATGTCTTCAGAGTATCGGGGCAAATCGTGAAACAGCCTAAGACAAGTACCTCCATAGAAGGCTGCATGTCGAAAGAAGCCTCCCCGATGCAACCCTGCCAGTGCAATTCGCTGCATCACTTCTTGCTCAATATTAGGCGTGGCGGTTGTACCTCGCTTCTCGGCAAACACGGCCACCATTCTGTCGTACATCGTCATTGCTTTACTCTGCTGATAATCTTGATTAGGTTATTAAATATCTTCTTCTTGGGGCCAATCGCGGCGCAGGCTTCGATAATGCCAATATCGAATGAGGAAAACTCGTCCACATCAAAGCGGATATCCTCTTCGAGATACTGCCATAAAGTCCTAACAGACTGATATGGAACATACTTATCCCATAGCAGAAAGTCGCACAAAGCTTTTTCCCTGCAAGCCAACAAGAAATTTACCCCATCTTCCTCCACACTTTGAATTCCTATAGAGAAATAGTTGGGCGCCACTTGGTGATAGGTGAAGCGACCTATACTGTTTTCGAACTCCTTGCTACGCTTGATGGTCACCGATGTCATCGTGTAAACCCTCTCAGGGATAAGTCCATACCAACGAAGTGCCCAATGCTCTGACACGTATGAAGGTCCATAAAGGTGGTTGGCACACAGGCAGGCGTTGACAGGTTTACCACTGACCTCGCTGCTTACCACATAGAGATCTCGCTTCAGTCGAATCAACTGCCCATCCTTCTCCAATGCCAAAATCTTTTTGCCTGGAGCTGAAATCCCATCGAAGCATGTCATCAGCGTGCCTGCCCGTACGGGGATATTGCCAAACTGAAGTAGCGGATTCTTCTTCATTCCGGTTGTCTTTTGGTTGCAAAACTAATAAATTCCGCACAGAAAAAGAAGTTTTTCTTCCTTTTCTGTACGAGAATTAATACTTTTTAGGCTTTAAGGGGTATTATGCAACTACTCTTCCCCTTCACTTGCTTAAACAAAAATCTTCAAGAATCTGACACAAATCTTACCTTCGAGCCTTTCACAGCCAAATATTTAACGAAGATAATGATTCAAAGAACCGTTTCGCTGATCACTTGATTTTCAGATGTGTCCTATTGGCTGGCATTGATGCCGGACCATGGTTGGAAGGCGAGAGGAAACGACTGGTAAACTTTTTTGTCGTGTGTCCTGAAGCATCGAAAGGAGGAATATGACTGCCAACGATTTTATAGCGGTTGGTGGGGCAGGACTTAGGCTTCTTCATGTCTGCTCGGTTGATGTCATAGAGCCGGTGGCCGGGCGTAACACTCGCCTGAATGAGCTTGTTAGTGGGGATGTCGGCTCTGAACTGCAGGAAAGCAGGAATCTCCAAGTCACACCTTGCATATACCGTCGGAATACACTCCTGAAACGTCCAGTCATAAAGGAATGTATGGCGGAAACTGCTAATCTTGTATTGGTATTCTATGATGCTGCCCGCTTGGATATCCGGCACAACCACGTGCAGCACCTTATAGTAGTCATTGACACGCTCCCTGACGAAAGAGCCTGCGTTGACAGTACGTTGCTTCACTTTCCCCTTGCTGTTCTTGGTGAAAACCTTGATTTTCAGGTCCGACAATTCATCAGGAGTCATAAACTCATCATCAACCCTGTCATAATAGACAATGTCGATGTTGGCATGCCCGACACCTTCGGGCTTTAGGATCTTGGTACGGAGCTTGAACTCATAGTCAACTATAATCTCGTTCTCGTATGTCTGATTGGTACCGAAATCCGGGTGGTCGTCGGGAAGTGCATCACCGTTATCCTGACCGATGATGAACAACTGATTGGGGAGTTGGTAAGACACGTTCATCGTCTTGCAAAGGACGACAGCATCAGCATCAGGAGCGTCATCCCAGCCCGTAAATTCCCATTCCTCCTTTGACGGTTTGCCAAACTTCTCGTTGGGTAGTTGCGCATTCGCCAGACTTCCGCAGATGAGAAAAGCGGCAAGTAAAAACAATTTCCGATATGTATAGTTGTAAATTTTGTTCATCATTGATTTCTTATTTATCACTAAGGAATCTATCCTCTATTCTGCTGAGAACAGGAATTGGCGGGCAAACTCCCAGATAACAATGCCGGCCGTAACGCTGACGTTCATTGAGTGCTTCGTACCGAACTGCGGAATCTCCAGACAGCCGTCGCTCATATCAATGACTTCCTGATGGACGCCCTTCACCTCGTTGCCGAGGATAACAGCAATCCCCTCCAAACCTCCCCGAGGGGAGGCTTCTTGCGCTCCCCCTCGGGGGAGTTGGAGGGGGGTCGGAGCTTTCACACTCCCCTCGCACTGCTCCACGCTCCAAACGTAATAACCATCCTGATGCAACTGCTCCACGGCTTCCTGGGCAGTCTTGAAATAGCGCCAACTGACACTATCCTCGGCACCGAGGGCTGTCTTGTGAATCTCCTGATGAGGCGGACAGGCCGTAATGCCGCACAGATAGATGGCTTCCACGCGGAAGGCATCACAGGTGCGGAACACCGACCCGATGTTATACATCGAGCGCACATCATCGAGAACCACAATCAATGGCATCTTCTTTGCCTCCCGGAATTCCTCTACCGAGATGCGGTTCATCTCTATGGTGCGCAGCTTACGATTCTTCATTCTTCACTTTTCACTCTTCACTCTTCACTTTAAACGCCAGCGCATACATCCTAATCTGCTTCACCATCGCCAGCAGTCCGTTGCTGCGCGTTGGCGAGAGATGGTCTTTCAGTCCGATTTCATCGATGAAATACAGCTCGCTGTCCAGTATCTCCTGCGGCGTATGTCCGCTGAGAACACGGATGAGCAGCGCGATGATACCCTTCACGATGAGCGCATCGCTCTCGGCCGTAATCATCATCTTGCCGTCCACATAGTCGGCCTGCACCCACACGCGGCTCTGGCAGCCTTCGATGAGGTTGCTCTCCGTCTTATACTGTTCGGGCAGCGGTTCCAGCGCATTGCCCAGGTCTATCAGCAGTTGGTATTTATCCATCCAGTCATCAAAGTCGGAAAACTCCTCGATGACCTCGTCTTGCAGTTCATTGATTGTCATAACCTTACTTTTTGGGGGACAAAGTTACAAAAAAAAGTGAAGAGTGAAGAGTGAAGAGTGAAGAATTTTGCAATTATCACTATAGACGGAAAAAAAGAAATGAGCCGCAGGGAAATCTATCCGCTGCGGCTCCTCTCTGGTTTTTAAGGTATTTTATTAATCATCTATTTCCACAACCTGGTTACGTGAATTGAATTTCAGTTCAAGACCATTGGAGAGTTCCACCTCCTTCGTGTTTCCCTTGATGTCAATATGGCAAATGTATGCACCGGGGAAGTTTGTATTGACGTATGCCTGGATAGCTTTAGGAATGAACACCTGGGGAACGGCCTGCATGTTCATGTCCACTTCTTTCCACTGACCATTTTTGTGGAACTCAATCTTGGTGGCATCGTTGAACACTACTTCATAGCTTCTATCGAAACCGGTATCCAACTTGGTGTAGGCAACCTTCTTGCCGTTGAAATGGTTGTTAACGGTCTGTTGTGCTTCAACGGGCAACTGTGAGAACTGGATAAGTCTGTCATTATCGGCAAACGTTACAGACTGAATACAGAACACGCTCATCAAAATCATTACTAACTTTTTCATAATCTTTTGTTTTTAAATTGTTAATATTTATGTTTATTTTATTTGTTGAAAAACTATTTGTTGTTTTCTGATTGCAAAGATAGAGGGAATTACTACCACTTGTATCAAAAAAGCCCTGTTTTCTGTTGAGTTTGTTGCGACAACAGCCTGTATTTGCGACAAATAGGCGGAAAGTTGCCCTATTTGTCGCAAATACGCTGATTATTTAGAAAAAAAGAATGATTTATTAATCCGTTATAGCTTACTCTTCTCGTGTGAAGTAAGCATTCAGTTCGGTGGTGGCCGAACCGTCGTGGTTGGGCAGGTCCTTAATCACCTTACCTTTCTCCAACAAGAGAATGCGGGTGGAGATGTCGGCAATGAAATTCAGGTTGTGACTGGAAATCAGCACCGTGGTTCCCAATTCCTGGTTCATCTTCTGAATCAGTTTCGAGATGATGATCTGCGACGACGGGTCGAGATAGTTGAAAGGCTCGTCGAGCAGCAGCACCTTGGGGTTGATGAACATCGCGCCGATGATGCCTATCTTCTGGCGGTTGCCCTCCGAGAAATCCTTCAGGAACTTGCGCGTGCCGAGAATCTCGCCGTTCATCAGCGGGGCATAGTCCTCCAGGCGCTGTTTCAGCGTCTCTTCGGGAATATCGTAGAGCTTGGCGATAAATGTGAAATACTCCTCCGGCGTGTAGAAATCGATAAGGAAATGCTTGTCGATGAACGAGCCCGTGTAGGTCTTCCACGTCTCACTCTCCGCCACGTTCTGGTCGCCCGAGAGTACGCGCCCCTGGCTGGCCTCGATGACGTCGAGCATCAGTCGGAGCAAAGTAGTCTTGCCGGCTCCGTTGTTACCAACCAGTCCGATGAGCTCGCCCGAACCGATGGTCAGCTCGGGAATGTCCAATACGGTGTTCTGTCCGTAAGTCTTCTGCAGTTGTTCTATTTTCAGTTCCATGTTATATGGTTTCAGGTTTCAAGTTACAAGTTAGGGTTAGGGTTAACGTTATCGTTATCGTTGAATCACTCCATATATTTCTCAAATCGCTTATACCTGCGGCGGCGGTATGCCTCGGCCAGGCGATGGAGCACCCAGCGGTGTACGGCAAAGCCCAGCAGTCCCAGACAGCAGAACAGGATGCACGTGCGGGTGACACCCATCAGCCAGCCGCCCACTCCGGCAATGAGGAAAGGAATGAAGAGCAGCAGTCCGTAGATGTTGACACCCTTGTTGGCCCCCTGATAGTTGAAGAAAGCCGACGAGAACAGGTCGATTCGGGTGCTCACCAGACAGGTGGGCATCATCATCAGGTTGCCCATACCAGCCGAGAACACCCAACAGGCCAGGATGATAAAAGGATCCAGGTTCGACAGCCAGATGGCCGGCACCACGAGCAGCGAGCACATCAGGTTGATAAACGCATAAAACTTATACTTGTTGCGCAGCATGGTCTCTATCGAGAGGGGCTTTGTCCAGAGGCCCTGGAAAAAGTTGGCCTCAACGCCGAACACCCACTGCCCCAGACAGGCCGACCCCATGAAAATCACCATCAGGGGCGGAATGAAGCAGAACGAGGCGTCATCCATCATGTTGGAAAAATAGAGCTGCGGCAGGAAACACAGGGGCAGCACGATGAGCATGGTGCGCAAACGCTTGGAACGCAACACGCTGACATACTCCATCGAGAAGAGCGACACCTCGCCCAGGTTGTGCACTCTCGACGTGCGTGCCTGATGCTCATCGTAGCGCACCAGGTGGGAGAAATATATATATAAGGTGAAGATGCCTACTAGCGTCAGCAGCGTCATCACAGCCATCAGCAGCACCGACGGCCAGTTCAGGATGTTGATGCTAAACACCATGGCAAAAACAATGTAGAAGAACAGGGCCAGAAACAGCGGCAACTTGAGTTCCCACCCGCTCGACTTTCGCAGGCACGCCATCAGCATCGAGTTCATCGCCGACATCACAAAGGCCATCAGTATGGCCATCAACGCTTCGGCAACCGAGGCTATCAAAAAGGCGAAGAAACCTACGATGAGGGCCATCATCAGATTCCACCCCACGGCAAAGCACGACAGCACGATGAAACGGTTCCAGTCGCGCCCGCTCACCGGTTTCGTCTTCAGGAAGTCGTCCATCAGCACCGCGTCGTGCATGAACATAAACTTAAAGAACAGGTCGCTGATGAGCAGCGAGGCAGAAACGATAATCAGCACACTGCCCATGTTCACCTGTCCCTTCAGGTCGGCCAGCTGCTCGCTCATATTCAGATACACGATGCCGCCGACAAGCATAAACAGGAAAGCGAAATAGGCTCCCACGAACACATCGGCCCAGCGGAACGAGCGGCGCTTCTGCGTCCACCACAGCTGGAGCAACATTTTCAGGCGCGAAGGAGCGGCTGTTGAAGAGTAATTTGGTTTCTCAGACATACTACATATATTCTACGGTGCAAAGATACGATAAAGAAAGAGAAAAAACAAATAAATTCCGTTTTTATCTAAATATTGTATCTTCATTACCAAAGTTTATTATAAAGAATTGGGTGCTCCCGCTGAAGAGAACACCCAATTGCATTTTGCTATCTGATGAAGACGAACTACTTCATCACCTTCTTGCCGCTCCGAATCACAATACCCTTATATTGGGCATTCACTTTCTGGCCGGCCAGATTGTAGGTCGCTGAGTTCGGCTGCTCATCGGCCTTCACGCTGCTGACGCCGTCCACTTCTTTTTCCTCGATGGTCAGTGTGCCCTGCCCATAAGTCAAGGCATAGTTCTGCGCCTCGCCGCCACTCACCGTAATAGGATAGGTACCTGCGGGCGATGATTGCGTGGCCGTGGTCTTTGCCACGGGTTTCGTAGTGAATGCCGTTGCTTCCGTGTCGCTATTGCGGAATCCGCTATAGGTCAGCGTAAATGCCGGGATGGCATCGCCCTCGGTAATCGTCTCGTTCTTCACGCCAACCGTCAGCGGAGCCTTCGTAATGGTCAGCGTACCGGCAACGTAGGTTGTCTTGGTGTTTGTCACACTGCCAACGCCCACGTTGATGGGATAGGTGCCAACAGCCGAAGTCTTGGTTGCAGTGGTTGTAAGGCTCGGAGTTCCTTCAAGAGCAGCTCCCTCTGTTTTGTAGGTCAGATCCGGAATTTCATCACCATAGACCATAGTCAAGTTGTTGGCAATGATGGTGATGGGCTGCTCTGCTTCTTTCACTGTGATGAGAAAGTCAGTAAATGGACACGTTTGGCTGATGGCTTCAACAGTAGCTATGTGTATGGTATTGAGGTTTCCTCTAAAGTTTCCCAATTGTTCTCCCATTGTGATGGGCAGTCGCAATAATGTACCATTGCCAACAAGTCCCAAATCCGTGTGATAGAGCACGAAGAGCTGTGCGCCATGTTCTAAAGTCTGAACTGACAACGTGTGACCGCTGACGGCCTCACCCTTCGTGATGGTACTTTTATCGAGTGTAAAACCCTTTGGCAGCACGAGGTTAAACTGCAGAGCAGTTACGTTGCTCATGCCGCTGGCAGTGATTACCAACTCAGCCTGCTCACCCGCCTTCGCTTCAATTGGAGCAACGTTGAGCGTCTGGGCCATTGCGCTGCCGGCTATCGCCACTAGCGCAATTATGGTTTGTAGTATTCTTTGTTTCATCATATCTCCTCTTTATGCTTCGCCAATAATTTGTGAACTTAGTTACCTGATTCACAATTCTCGGCGAATTCTTTATTAACTATGCTGTTGCAAGATAACTGATTAACTCACCAGTTGTATTAATGACCTTTTGCTCTTCACCCATTGTTGTGGTTGCACCGTTCCAGTCGATTTCAACAGCATTGATTGACTTTGTTATTTCATCACCTGGTATTGATGTATCAAATTTACCTGTTCCATCATCATTTGCCATAATACTATATTTACCAGCAGCAAAAAACATATTATCAGCATTAACTTTTGTAAAATTAATATTATTTTGTGTAATTGTAGCCATATTTTATATTATATGAATTATTTTTTTGTAAATCTAAATGTACCTCTTGATGCAGTAAATCCACCATACCAAAAAATCTGATAGGTTACATCATTAAATTGTTTAGTTCCTTGTGCACTTACTGATGTATCTAAAGTTGTCATATCAGAAGTTACAGGTTTTAATGTTTCTGGTGTTGTTGTTGGTACAGCTACATACCAATATTTTGAAGAATCGCCACCTTTAATTAATTGTGTAATAGTTGATGGAACAGTTGTTCCTAGTTCATACCAACCACCACCTTCTGTAGTACTTGTAACAATTGGTGAAATCTCAGTCATTGTTGAAGGATCTGTCTGACCAACATACCAATAATATTTTGTTTCCCCAACCGTGCCACCACCATTTTTCATGATTTCAATGACGGCCACGATGTCGGCTACATCTACTTTGCCATCACCATTCACATCGCCCTTCAGCGGTGTTTCACTCTGTGCATACGTGCATACACTCATCAGCAGCATTGCTGCCATCAGAAATAGTTTCTTTGTTTTCATAATTTTTTTGTTTATTTGATTAGTATTCTTACATTCCCAAATATGTGGATGTTTTATCTCTGTCAGGAATCAATCCTCTTGGTCCAGGCGCAAGATAGTCTTTCATGACACAAAAGAAATCTTCAATAAGATTGTTGGGTAAGGCCTGAAGATCTCCAATGCCTGTGACCGCCAAAGCTTCTGGGTATGAGAAAAACGTCGTTAATTCTTCCGTAGGGCTGAGTTTTCTTCCATTTAACAGAATCTTTGCCCCTTCCATGGCACCACTATTTAGATAAAGATACTTCCTTGGATAAATGGGGGTGTTAAATAAATGACCAATACGTAATGATACATCATACACTGTTAATGGTCCTACTTGAGGAATACTACCTATAATGCTATTAACGCTGTAGCGCAAATCTTCAAAATTGGTAAATTTTGTTGCGAGAATGGTTAGAAGATGGGATTCTATTACGCTAATGGTAGTTGATTTGGAGCTTCTTAATATGCGATGTTGGTGAGGTCCAATAACACATGCTTTAGATAAATCATGTAGAGTAGCTGGTGTAGGCGATGCTTTGTAAGCCTTATAAAGATTCATGACGTTTTCTAACTCATCAAGATGCCTCTTGCACAAAAGGCAACGATAACATTTTACTGCTTCACTAAAAGTCATAATCGGATATTTTAAGTTTTTGAAATTTAAGGTAATGTCTTTCGGAAAAACACACAAAAAGAAAACGTGGACAACTTACTGCGTCTACGTCTTTCGAGGTATTGGGGATAACCTAAACTGCTTAAACGAGTAAATGTCCACGCCGAACGGCGTGAACGATCTACTTCAGTCCTTGCAGTTTTCTTTAATTCCCCAATTATCGAAAGACAAGAATCAAAAGTGGATGTTCATCCTATATGTCCATTATATTATCTTAGCCCATAGGCATTTCTGTTTTTAAAAGGTTCAACATGATTTGATTTGGCCACAAAGATATATATTAAAAACGATGTTTGCAAATTATTGGGAAGGAAATTGCGATACTGCCACAAAACACCATTCGCCATAGAAGAGACGGGCACCTGATTATTTCCAACTGAATGTGGATTTTCAATAATTCAATCTGTAATTGTATTCTTTTGATATGAACGAATGGTTATTTGAAAAGATTGGTTTATTGAGGGTACAAACTAATTTAGTTTGTGCATCAAAAACCTATTAATTGGCATGCAAATAATCATTAATTGACGAACAAACTAAATTAGTTTGTTGTCTAAGTGTTGATTCCTCCATACGCGAAAAAAGATTTTTACCCACTATACCTACTACTTTTGCTTTAAAGTGTTGTGTATTAGTCGGTTATCGGTAGTAGAAAGGGGCGTTTATCCTACTACCTTCCTACTACCGAACCCCCTATTTTGGACCGAAAATCGCAAAAGAAACCGATTTGGACCCTTTATTGCGAATGCGTTTACAAGTGATACTCATTTTTTGAGATATTACAGACCCCAC
>JAEEGI010006174.1_pt1 | contig 27141 bp, 26 predicted proteins | sample 8958751 | NCBI WGS metagenome assembly JAEEGI01 (sample SAMN16246545, study PRJNA631951) | gut metagenome | biome: gut microbiome; feature: rumen; material: KS-attached | host: Bos | place: Iran: Karaj | collected 2018-10 | reverse complement strand
CTCGGGCGAGGCGATATCGACCCGCTCGCGGCCGCGGACGGTGACGAACAGATCCAGATAGCGGCGATGGTATTCGAAGAGGCGCCGCTCATCCGCGGAGGTGGAGACGTCGAAGCGCGTCACGAACAGCGCCTCGCCGTCCAGCTCGCGGCGCTGCGTGCCGACGGAGGAAAGAAACTCCGGCGTGAGCAGCCCGAGCGCCCGGTCGAGCCGCGGATGGACGCCCCGGTAGGACGGGGCGTCCGTCAAGGAGGCGTAGATCATGCGCTCATCCCTTCACCGCGCCCATCGTGATGCCCTTGGTGAAGTACTTCTGGAAGATCAGGAACACGATGATGATCGGCAGCGCCGCCAGCGCGGCGCCGGCCATGATCAGGCCGTAGTCCGTGGAGTTCTCGGCCTGCATGGTCGCGATGCCGAGCGAGATCGTCAGGTTGCTGCTGGAGGTGAGCATGATCAGCTGCATGAAGTAGTCGTTCCAGGAGCTGATGAAGGTGAAGATCGCGAGCGCTCCGACGCCGGGCTTGATCATCGGGTAGACGATGTTGACGAAGGTCATGGCCTCGCCGGCGCCGTCGATGCGCGCGGCCTCCAGCATTTCGCCGGGGATGCCCTCGGAGAACTGCTTCATCAGGAAGACGCCGAAGGGCCAGCCGACCGTCGGGAAGATGACGGCCCAGATGTTGTCGTAGAGCCCCAGGGAGCTCATCTCACGGATCAGGGGGATGAGGATGACCTGCTTGGGCAGGGCCATCGCCGCGACGATCAGCGAGAAGAGGATGAAGCGGCCGGTAAAGCGCTTCTTGGCCAGGGCGTAGCCCGCCATCGCGGCGGTGAGGCAGGTCAGCAGCATGGCCATGACCGCCATGAACACCGTGTTGACCAGCCAGCGGATCGCGCCGGGCACGGTCGGTCCCGTCAGGGAGCCGAGCTGGAACAGGGGCGCGCTGCGCCGGGAAAAGAGCACCTGGAAGTTGCGGAGCGTGAATTCCTCGGGGAACCACTGCGGAGTCGGGGAGTTGATCGCGGCCGGCGGCTTGAGCGCGCCGGTGAGGATCCAGTACAGCGGGAAGAGGAACAGCAAGGCCAGGATGATCAGCACGGTGATGCTGAAAATGCGATAGGCGGGGGAGCTTCCGTTATTCTTACTCATGTGTTCCACCCCCTTATTCTTCTCTGGCCAGCCGGAACTGGACCGCCGAGAGCGCCGCGATGAAGATGGCGAGGATGACGCCCATCGCGTTGCCGTAGCCGAAGCGGTACAGCTTGAAGGCGGTGTAGTAGATGTAGTACATGACCGTCTCGGTGGCGTAGTTCGGTCCGCCGGAGGTCAGCAGCTGGATCAGCGCGAAGCACTGGAAGGAGTTGATCGTGGTGATGATCAGGATGTAGAGCGTGGTGGGCATGATCTGCGGCCACTTGATGCGCCAGAAGACCTGGGTGTTCGTGGCGCCGTCGACCTCGGCCGCCTCAACCAGGGACTGGTCGACGTTGCCCAGCGCGGAGACGTACAGCACGATCGGCTGACCGACCGAGGTGGTCAGCAGGATGATGATGATGCAGCCCAGGGCGTATTTCGGATCGCCCAGCCAGTTGATGTTCTTTTCAATGATGCCGGCGCCCTTGAGCAGGTAGTTGAAAATGCCGTAGTAGTTGTTGTACATCCATTTCCACACGACCGTGACGGCGACGGAGCCGGTGACGACCGGCAGATAAAAGACAACGCGGAAGAAGCTCAGCGGGATCTCCTTCATGCGGTAGATCGCCGAGGCTACCCACAGCGAGAAAATGCAGACGACAGGGACGCTGACAACGACGATGATCACCGTGTTGACAAGCGCCTTGAGAAAGACCGGATCCTGCCAGAGCTCCACGTAGTTGGCCAGCCCGATGAAGTGGTCGGCCGTGTTGCTGTTCATGTTGGCGTCCGTGAAGCTGGTCCAGATGCACATGGCCATGGGGTAGACGACAAAGCCGAAGAAGAAGACCAGACTCGGCAGCAGGAAGAGATAGCCGCTGATGTTCTCTCTCCGGCGGAGGCGGGGACTCATGGTTTTGGTCAAGGTGCAGCACCTCACTTACAAGTAATGAAAAGCGCACCCCATACCGCGCAGGCGGCATGGGGTGCGCGACCCGATTGCTTTGCTGTTCCGGAACGTTTCCGTCCCGTTTTCAAGAAGGATTACTTGCCGTTGGCCTGGCCGCAGAAGTCGGCGACAGCCGCGGAGATCGCAGCCTCGCTGCCGTCGGAGGCGCCGACCTGCTGGAGCATGTTCCACCAGGCGGTACGGGCGGCGGCCCAGCCGGTGGTGACCTGGTAGTAGTCGCCCAGCATCGGCATGAGCTTGGTGTACTCGTTCATGATCTCGTTGTCGGCCCAGACGCCGGAGAGATCGGTGCCCTCGGCGGCGGAGCGGGCGGCGAAGAAGTTGGAGGCGCGGACGGCGTCAACGGTGTGCTCGCTGTCGCACATGTACTTGATGAAGGTCTTGGCAGCGTCGATCTTGGCGGCGTCGCCGTTATCGAAGATGCCGAAGCCCCAGATGCCGCCCTGCAGCTTGGCGGTGCCGCTCTCGGACGGGAAGGCCATGAAGACGATCTCTTCGCCGTTGAGGTTCAGGCCGGCGCCGGTGCCGGCGGAGTTCGGGTTGAGCTGCTGGGCGATGTTCCAGCAGAAGGCCATCTTCAGCGTGCCGTTGTAGAACAGGGCGATCTCGTCGCCGCCGTTGAGGGAGGCGTCAAAGGCGATGCCGTCCTGGTCGTAGAGGGCCTTGAGAGCCTTGATGTTCAGAGGATCGTCCCAGGTGTAGGCGGTGTGGTCGGCAGTGGTGAAGGTGCCGCCGTAGAGGTTGTTGACGAGAGCGCGGGTGCCCTGGTCGCCGCCCTGGCCGACGCAGTAGACAGCGCCGACGGTGTCGCCGTACTTGTCATAGAGCGCCTGAACGGCCTGGAAGAACTGCTCGGTGGTCCAGGTGTGGGTGTCCTTGTCGATGTACTGGTCGGCGCCGGCCTCGACAAAGGCGGGGTAGTTGATCGCCATGCAGTGGGCGGTCATGACGACGGGGTACTCGTAGGCCTTGCCGTCTTCGGTGAAGCACGCGGCGAGAGCGGCGGCGTTGATCTCGGCCTTGTCGGTATCATCGAACATGTCGCTGATGTCGACCATGTAGCCGTTGGCGCCCCAGTTGGAGACGAGACGCTCGGGGCCTTCCATGATCAGGTCGGGAGCCTGCTTGGCGGTGATGGCGGTGTTGACCTTGTCGTCGCCGTCGGCGTAGGCCAGGAACTCGACCTTGACCTTGATGCCGGTCTCGGCGGTGAAGGCGTCGGTCAGTCCCTTGACGACTTCTTCGTTGCCCCAGTTGCCGATGGGGTAGGTCCAAAGGGTGATCTCGGTCGTCTCGGCGGGAGCGGCTTCGGCGGGAGCGGCCTCGGCGGGAGCAGCCTCGGCGGGCTTCTCGGCGGGGGCCGGAGCGGCCTGCTGTCCGCAGGCGGCCAGCGCGAAGACCATCACGAGCGCGAGGAGCAGTGCAAGAATCTTCTTCATTTTGGTTCCTCCTGATAATATTGTTCCATTCCTTCGATACGACGGACTCCTCCGCCATATTCCTATTTCGGATTGTATAGGAGACAAAGGCAAAAGTCAACCAAATTCTGAAAGAAAATTTCACGAAAACGATTTTCTGAAAAAAACTTTACGTTATGCACAAAAAGCGGCGGGCGCTTTCGGCAAAAATGACGGAGCGCCTTCGCGGCGCTCCGTCCTCATGCTTCAATTATTAGAAGGGGTCACAGGTGCTTGATCTCCAGCGCGGCGGCCAGACGCTCGCGGCTCGCGCGCGCGGTCTCCAGGTCGCGGCGGCAGAACTCGGAAAACAGCACGTCCATCAAAAACAGCTGCGCGATCTTCGCCGGGATCGAGCCGAGCTGCAGCGGGCTCTCGTTCGCGCCGCAGGGCAGCACCAGGTCGGCCTGCTGCGCCCCGGGCGACTTGAGAAAGCGCGTGACGAGCAGCGTTTTCACGCCGCGCTCCTTTGCCACGCCCATCGTATCGATCAGGTCCTTCGTCGCGCCGGAATAGGAGAAGAAGAGGATCACGTCGTTTTCATTCATGTTCACGGCCGTGATCACCTGTATGTGCGAGTCGGCCACGGCGCTGAATTTGCCGCTGACGGTGGAAAAGAGGTGGCTTGCGTCCTGCGCCAGCAGCATCGAGCCGCCCTGACCCATGCACACGACCCGTCCGGCCGCGTGCAGCATGTCCGCGGCGCGGCGGATCCTGTCCGGGTCGATGAGATCCAGCGTCTGGTGCATGGCGGTCTGATCGGCCGAATAGAGCTTCTGGCACATCTCCTCGAAGCTGTCGGTGCTCTCCACCGGGCCGGAGAGCAGCCCCGCCTCCGGCGTCTGGGAGAAGGACGCGTTGGCGAGCGCCAGGCGGAAGGCGTTGAAGCCCTTGTAGCCCAGCCGGCGGCAGAAGCGCGAGACCGTGGCCTCGGCCACGCCGCTGTACTCCGCCAGCTCCGCGATCGAGAGGTACTGACTGCGTCCGCGGTTGTTCATAATGAAGTCGGCCGTCTTTTTTTCCGCGGCGGTCAGCTCATAGTAGGCGGCGGATATCTTGTCAAATACGCTCTCGCCCATCGCTCATTCCCCCAGGATCTCGCCGAGCATGCCGTCCACCATGCCGAGCATGCGCGGCAGGTGGAAGGGTCCCTTGAAGGTCGAGCCCTTGCAGGGCGGCTCGGTGGGCTTGCCGTCGCGGCGCAGATAGCCGTACCACTCGCCGTACGCGGGATCGGAGAAGTGCTCCCTGCAGTAGTCGAGCGTTCTGAAAAACCAGTCGAGGTATTCCTCCTTGCCCGTGTCGCGGTAGAGCATCAGCGAGGAGATCAGGATCTCGTCGTGCGGCCACCAGAGCTTCATGTCGTGCTCGTAGGCCTCGGGCGGGCGGCCCAGGCAGTCGACGAAGTACAGCAGCCCGCCGTACTCCTTGTCCCAGCCGGCGTTGATCGCGCGCGTGAAGATCGTCTCGGCCTTCGCGACCAGCTCCGCGTCGCCCGTGCGTCCCGCCTGCTCGAGCAGGAACCACACGCCCTCGATGTCGTGGCCGGGGTTGACGATGCGGCCCTCGGTAAACTCGAGCCGCGCCTCGCCGTCGGGCCCGACGTTCTCCAGCACGCAGCCGAGCTCGTCCTTGACGTGATAGCGGAAGATATCCTCCACGCAGGCCGCGGCGCGCTGCTCATAGAGCGCCTTATGCTCGGGATCGGCGCGCAGCATCACGCCCGTGACGTTGAGATAGATCATCGGGATGCCGAAGGCGCGGCCCGTGCGCGTCTCCGGGATGGTCTTGGGGCCGAGGCCCGTCGGGTCGGGCATGCCGTGCCACAGATCCCAGTAGAGATCATAGGCGCGGCGCGCGCGCTCGAGACATTCCTTCTCGCCGGTCACGCCGTAGTACTCGGCGTTGGCCATTGTGTAGAAGGCCTCGGAGAAATAATAGCGGCGCTGGCGCAGGGGCTTGCCTTCCGCCGTGACGGTGAAGTACATCCGATCGCCCGCCTCGCGGTTGATGCAGTGCGCCTCCATGAACTCGAGACAGCTCTTCGAGGCGGCCAGCCACTCCCCGCGCACGCCGTAAAGCCGGCACAGCCAGGCGAACACCCAGCCGCAGCGGCCCTGCATCCAAACGCTCTTGTCCGTGGAGAAGATCTTTCCCTCGCGGTCGAGGCAGGTGTAGACGCCGCCGTTGACCATGTCCATGCCGTTGTTCAGCCAGAAATCCACACAGCGGCGCAGCTCCTCCCGGATCCAGAGACGGCTCTCCGCCAGTTTCGCTCTGTCCATAAAACGATCCCTCTTTTCTGTATGTTGTCCGGTACGTTTTCCCTGTTCTCATACTAACAGCGATGAAAGAAATTTTCAACAAAAAAATATTCTGAAATTTTTATCCTTTGCCGGGCTGACAAAGCGCGGAGAAGATGCTATAATAGCCGTCGACAGCTCAAACCGACTCATTTCTTTTCCAGAAAGGACCTGCCTTATGAAAAAACACATCGTCTGCTTCGGAGATTCCAATACCCACGGCTACTGCGCCGACCCGCGCGACTGCGCCGACGGCGGCGACCGCTTCAACGAGGACGAGCGCTGGACCTGCCTGCTGCAGAGGCAGCTGAGCGACGACTGTCTGGTGCTGGAGGAGGGTCTCTCCGGCCGGACGACGGTCTTTACCGACGCCCTGCACGAGAGCATGTCCGGACTGGACACGATCTACTCCTGCCTCATGAGCCACGAGCCGGTCGACCTGCTGATCATCATGCTCGGCACCAACGACACCAAGGAGCGCTTCGGCGCCAACGCCGCGGCGATCGCCGTCGGCATGGAGCGCCTGCTGCTCAAGTGCAAAAGCATTCCCGCCTGGCGCGCGGGGAGGCCGAACATTCTCGTCGTCTGCCCGCCGCCGCTCGGCGAGGGCTTCCATGACGAGGTCATGGGACCGGGCTGCGTGGAGAAATCCGTCGCGCTGCCGCCCTATCTCGAGGCCGTCGCACTGCGCAACGGCGTGCATTATCTCAACGCCGCCGACTGCGAATTCAACGACGTGGACTTCACGCATCTCTCCCGCCGCGGCCATGCGCAGCTCGCCGCGAAGCTCGCCGCGCTGGTGCCCGAGCTGCTCGGCTGATGGCGCGGCGCTTCTTCAATCCGGAGGGGCTCGTCTGGAAGCCGCTCGGCTTTTTCGGCGATCTCGTCGTGCTGAGCCTGCTCTGGTGTCTCTGCTCGATCCCGCTCGTCACGCTCGGCCCCGCGACGGCCGCGCTGTACGATACGGTCGCGCACGTCCTGCGCCGCAGGGAGGGCACGCTCTTCTCCCGCTTCTTCTCCACCTTCCGCCGGGAGCTGAAGGAGGGGATCCTGCTGACGCTGCTGTGGGCGGCGGCCGCCTTTGCGCTCGGCGCGCTCTTTGCGCTGCTGCTCCGCGCCGTGCCCGATCTCGGATCGCGCGGGGCGCTCGTCTCGCTGCTGGAGCTGCTGCTCGGCTTCCTGTTCCTCTGCCCGGCCTCCTGGGTCTTCCCCGCGCTCTCGCGCTTTTCGATGGGCGTTGCCGCTCTCAGCGGCGTCTGCCTGCGCCTCGCCCCCGGCCACGCGCTGCGCAGCGCGGCGATGGCGCTGCTCTGCGCCGCGGTCCTCGCCGTGAGCGCGCGCTTCGTCGTCCCCGTGATGTTCGCCCCGGGGCTCGCGGCCTGGCTGATCTCCTATCTCGTCGAGCCGGTCTTCGCGCTGTATGAACAAGAACAGACCGACGGCTGAAGCCGCCGGCCGCAGGGCCGAGTTATCCCGTCCCGCAGGGACGGCGCGACCTCGCGGGGCCGTTTCATCCCGCTCCGATATGGGGGAAAGAGCCGAACGGCCCCTCAAAAAGCCCGCCTCTCCGAAAAAGGAGAGGCGGGCTTTGCCGTTTTGCGGCCGCGCCGTGCCGACCGGCCTCCTTCCGCCGCTGTTCGCAGCTCTCCGAAGCGTACAGGATCCTCTCGTTAAAGAAAAAGGCCGCCGGAGCCCGGCGGCCTTTTGTGTCTGACGGTGTTTATTCCTTCTCCGCTTTCTTCCTCAGGCTGGCCTTTACGACGCCCCTGGGGTCCTTGATCAGCAGGATCGCGAGCCAGAGGATCATGCCCAGCGCCACGACGGAAAGACCAAGGTAGGCGTCGTTGAGCATCTCGGCGGCTTCCGGCTCGAAGAAGGCCGCGCCGTCCTCGGCATAGCCGAAGATCGCGTCGCCCAGCCACATGAGGGAAGCGCCCCAGAAGCACACGCAGGGGACGCCCAGCAGCATGCTGTCATCCTTGCGCCGATACCACTTGATCGTAAAAACGATCGCGGCAAAAACACAGATCAAAAGCGTCATGGTCGGCCCTCCTTATGCGGCGGACTTGGCCGGCTCGGGGTCGGGACGCGCCATGATCCTGTCCGCGGCGAACATCATGACCGCCCAGACGACCGTGACGATCACCGCCATCGTGACGCCGACGGTGCCCATCTCGTGGAGCATCTCCGCCGTGTCCCCGGGGTCGTTCATCGCGGTCAGGAACGGGAAGAAGGGAACGACCTCCCCGTGCCAGACATGCTCGTAGCAGAGCAGGAACGCGCCGCCCCACAGGAGCGAGGCCAGGATCATGAGCTTCTTGCTCCAGGGAAGCCTGTTTTCGTGCCCGGTTTCGATCTCCGCGTTCTTTTCGAGCTTGACGGACTCCAGGCTCATTTCCTTTTTCTTTGCGGCCTTCGCAGCGACCGTGACCACGACGGCCTCGGCGGCGGTAACCAGAAAACATGCCATACTCTTGTCCTCCCAAAATTGTATGATCGCAGGATGCGTTCCCCGGGTACAGACCGTGACGGGGACGCCTCTTGTGTATTTTTTATTTTATTCGCCGCCGGAGCCCGCCGCAACCCGGGTGGGGGGATGGGGTTTTCCGGCAGGGCGCATCCCCCCTGCCCGTTTTCCCGGGGCGCTTTGACGCTTTTTCACAAAAATCTCCCCGCTTTTCGCCCGGCAGGGCGCTCAACAGGCGGAAAACCGTCTCCATTTTTGTGAAAGCTGCTGAATAAACCCCACCCCGGGGATAGGGGATCGCGGCCCGATCTCGAAAAAAGCATCCCCCCGGGGGGGGCTTCCGCGAAGCAGGGCTTTCTGGTATGCTTCGTTCAGATCAGATGCTTGAACGGCTGCCCGGATTTCCCTCGATCCGCGTGTCTCCTTCACCTCTCCGACACAAGGCGGCCGAAAATCTCTCTCGCCATATGACAGCCCTCCGAGCCGGTCACTCGGAGGACTGTCATACCGTGAAGCCTGTGATAGGGAAAAAAGAGACCGGCGGATCGCATGGATCCGCCGGTTTCCTTTTTCAGCTCTCCCCGCCCGCGAGCACGGTCCTGCGCCGGAAGCTCCGGTAGAACAGCGCCGAGAAGAGCGCCACGAGGCAGTCGCTCACGAGCTGGGCCCAGACGATGCCGATCATGCCGAAGATCGCGTTGAGCAAAAACAGCATCGGGATGTTCACGACCGCCCAGCGCAGCACGACCAGTCCCAGCGCGCAGCCGCCGCGGCCGACAGCCTGGAAGAAGTGGACGTAGATAAAGCTCAAAAACATCACGATCGTCGCCAGCGCCCGGATGCGCAGGAACTGCGAGCCGTACGCCACGGTCACGGCGTCGTTGAGGAACAGCCGGATCAGCCCGGGCGCGAAGAGCTCGTAGAGCGCGATGCTCACGAGCGCGATGCCGACGCCCGTGCGCCGCGTGAAGCGCAGCACCCCGTCCATGCGCTGCAGATTGCCCGCCGAGTAGTTGTAGGCCGCGAGCGGCGTCATGCCCAGGCACAGGCCCACGCCCGCGTTGAGCGGCAGCCGCTCCGCCTTGAGCACGATGCCGACGGCGGCCAGCGCCCGGTCGCTGTATGAGGCCATCAGCCGGTCGATGACGATGTAGTCGAGGTCGAACAGGAACGGCCCCGCCGCCGCGGGCAGACCCACGGCGAAGAAGGAGGCGAGCTGCGCGCGCCGCGGCAGCCCGACACGCTGCGAGAGCGTCAGCACCGGGCTTTTCAGCCGCAGGATCACGACGAGCATATAGCAGCAGACGAGGAAGTTCGACAGCGCCGTCGCGATGCCGGCGCCGAGGATCTCATGTCCCCGCGGCAGCAGCACGAACATGAACAACGGGTCGAGCAGGATGTTGACGATCCCGCCGAGCGACACGCCCAGGCCCGCCTGCTTCGCGCAGCCCACGTTGCGCAGCAGATTGCCCATCGTCATGGACAGCACGGTCGGCACCGCGCCGAAGCAGATCACGCAGCTGCAGTACTGCCGCGCGAAGGAAAAGGTCTCCTCGCTCGCGCCCAGCATTTTGAGCAGCGGCGTCATGAAGATCGCCGTCAGCAGCGAAAAGCTCAGGCCGCCGAGCGCCGAGAAACGCATCGAAAAGGAGGCCACCTTTTTCGCCTCCTCCGGCTCGCCCCGGCCCAGCAGCCGGGCCACCAGCGTCCCGCCGCCGACGCCCGCGATGTTCGCCACGGCAATCGTGACGTTGAAGATCGGCAGGATCAGCGAGGCGCCCGCCACCATGAAGGGGTTGTCCGTCCGGCCGATGAAGAAGGTGTCGGCCATGTTGTAAACGAGGATGATGAGCTGCGCGACGATCGTCGGCACGGCCATGGTCATCACAGCCTTCGGCACCGGCATCTCCTCAAAAAGATGCCGGTTCTCGTTTTCTTCTCTGCCCATGGTCCACCGCCCCGTTTCATATATTGCCCGCCGTATCATACCACAGCCGCCCCGCCGCGTCCAGCAAAAAACGCTCGCTCTTGACCGCGGCGGGAGCTGCGCGCTATAATAAACAAAAAGCAGACCCGAAAAGGAGGCGCTGAGCGTGAATGTGCTGATCAAACGATGCCTTTCGCTGGCTCTGGCGCTTCTTCTTGTTTTCGGCGCCGCGCCCGGCGGCGTCTCCGCCGAAGAGGCGTCCGACGGCGAGGCGCCGAAAACGATCGAGAAGGTCCCCTACTGGAAGCGCCCGAAGACCGGCAGGCCGGTCAACGACTGGACCGATACGGAAAGCACCTACTACTGGTACAGCATCGGTAAGACCTTCAAGCACACCGGCGACTGGAGACGCGATCTCCTCTGCCTGGCTGTGAGCCAAGTCGGCTACCAGGAGAGCAAATCGAATTATCGCGAGGACGCCGCCCGGGTCAAGCACGGCTATACCCGCTACGGCGCCTGGTACGGCAACCCGTACGGCGAGTGGTGCGCCATGTTCGTCTCCTTCTGTCTGAACTACGCCGGCATCCCCAAGGAGGTCGTCCCCCACCACGCCAACTGCGCAGGCTGGGTCACGCAGCTCTGGCGGAAGGGCCTGTTCGTCTATGCCGCCAACGCCGATCCGAAGCCGGGCGACCTGGTCTTCCTCGGCCGGGACACCGTGGCGACTCACGTTGCGATCGTCTGCGACGTCAACGCGGCGAAAAACGAGCTGACCCTCATCCAGGGCAACACCGACCATGTCGTGAGCAAGGCCGTGTTCCCGCTCAACAGCCTCGGGATCATCGGCTACTGCGTCCTGCCGCAGAATCCCGCGCGCAGCCCCGACACGCCGCCCGAACGGCTGGTGCGCGCGCTCGCCGCCGCTCTCGCCCGGCCGGAGGATTCGATCGTCGAGGCGCCGCGTCTGTAAATAAAGAGAAAGGCCCCCGGGCAGCGAAAGCTGCCCGGGGGCTTGTTTTTTCACGAAAAGCGGCGTCCGGCCTCCGTCTCTTCCCCCTCGCGGTGGGCGTTGGCGTAGACGTCGATGTACTGCGCCTTGAGCTTGTCGTAAAGGATGCGCTGGCTGGAGTAGAGCCCCGTATAGCCCGAGAGCACATAGCTCAGCCCGCAGGCGAGGGCGTAGTACAGCACGCCGCCCGCGCCGAAGAGCTCCACCGCCAGGACCATCGAGGCCATCGGGCAGTTGACCGCGCCGCAGAACACGGCGACCAGTCCGAGCGCCGCGGCGAAGCCGGCCGGGATGCCGAGCAGCGGTCCGAGCACACAGCCGAAGGTCGCGCCGATGAAGAAGCAGGGCACGACCTCGCCGCCCTTGAAGCCGACGGAGAGCGTCAGCGACGTGAAAACGATCTTCCAGAAAAAGGCCGTCGGGACGGCGCTTCCCCGCTCGATGGCGGCGGAAATGACGCGCATGCCCGCGCCGTTGTAGTCCCCGGTGCCGAGCAGCAGCGTCAGCGCCAGCAGCGCCGCGCCGCCCAGAAAGGCGCGCAGCCAGGGGTTGGGGATGCGCCTGTGCAGGTTGCTCTCCATGTGGTGGAGGATGCCGCAGAACAGCGCCGAGAGGATGCCGCAGGCGGCGGCGAGCAGCGCCACGCGCAGCAGCATCAGCAGGGAGAGCTCGGGGGCGGCGACGGCGAAGCGCGTCGGCTCCACGCCCAGCGCGAGCGACACGCCGTAAGCCGAGAGCGAGGCGATGAAGCAGGGCAGAAAAGCCGCGTGATACAGCAGTCCCACGCTGACCACGCCCATGGCGAAGATCGTCGCGGCGAGCGGCGTGCCGAACAGCGCGGAGAAGAAGGCCGCCATGCCGGTCATCGTCGCGGTGCGCAGGTCGCGGTCGTCGAGCCCCATCACGCTGCCGACGCCGTAGCCGATGCCGCCGCCCATCTGCAGCGCGGCGCCCTCGCGTCCGGCCGAGCCGCCGGCGAGGTGCGTCAGGATCGTGGTGAGGAAGATCGCCGGGATCAGCGCGCCGGACACGCCCTTGCCCGCCTGGATCTCGCGGAGGATGTTGTTGGTGCTCTGCCCCTCGACGCGCAGCAGGCGGTAGACCGCAACGGCCAGAAGGCCCGCGGCCGGGAGCGTGTAGATCACCCAGGCGTTCGCCTCGCGCAGCTCCGTGGCTTTCTCGACGCCGATATGAAAGGCCGAGCCGAGCAGTCCGCACAGCACGCCCACGAGCGTGGAAATCACCAGCCACTTTCCCAGCGCCCCGGCGTAGAGCAGCAGGTGATCGAAATAGCTTTTCACATTTTCCAGTACTTTTTTCATGTCGAATCCCGTCCGCCGTCCTCAGCAGTCCCGAACGCTGGATATTATACCGACTGCGGAGGAGAATTGCAAGGGCGCGGGCGAAAAACCCCTGTTCGACGGCGCGTCTTTATGATAGAATAACGGCAGGACGCCGTTATTGCAGTTTTTTCACGTCGTTTTCCCCGCCGCTGCAGCGGCGGCCGGAAAACATGACGAATGATACCATAGCCGCGCTGCGTCTATGATATCATGACAGGGAACGATGCTTTGAAAAGGAGCCGGGGCGCCATGAAGCAAAAGCTGATCTTTCTGGATATCGACGGGACCCTGACCGTGCCCGGGCAGAACGTGCCGCCCGCGAGCGCGCTCGAGGCGATCCGCGCGGCGCGCGGCGCGGGGCACAAGGTCTTTCTCTGCACGGGGCGCAATCTCGACATGCTGCGGCCGCTGCTCGCCTACGGCTTCGACGGCGCGGTGGCCAGCGGAGGCGGCTACGTCTTTGCGGGCGGCGAGGTGCTCTACGACTGCCCGATGACGGAAGAGCAGAAGGAAAAGTCGCTGCGTCTTTTTGCCGAGGGCGGCGTGCTTCGCACGATCGAGGCGAAGGACGCGAGCTACTGCGACGAGGGCATGGGAGAATTCCTCCAGCGCGTCTCCGGCGGCAACAGCGAGCTGCTGCGCTGGCGCGAGGCGCTCGAGCGCGATCTCGGCATCCGGCCGATGCGCGAATACGACGGACGGCCGATCTACAAGATCGTGTTCATGTGCGAAAAGCCCGATCAGCTCGCTCCGGCGATCCGCGAGCTGGAGCAGGAGTTTTATTTCCTCGTCCAGGACCTCCCGGGCGCAGGCTGTCTCAACGGCGAACTCGTCAACCGCAAATTCGACAAGGGCAGCGGCGTGCGGCGCGTGGCCGAAACGCTCGGCTTCGCGCTCTCCGACACGCTGGGCTTCGGCGACAGCATGAACGATCTGGAGATGATCGAGACCGTCGGGACCGGCGTTTGCATGGCCAACGGCAGCCCGACGCTCCGGCGCCGCTGCGCGCTCGTGTGCCCCGCCGTGGAGGAGGACGGCCTTGCCTGGGCCTTCCGGGAGCTCGGTTTGGTGGAAAGCGACAAAAACGGCGGCTGATTTTTTACTTCCCGAGCAGCTCTTTTCGTTGCCAATCCAGCAAAAATATTGTAAGATAAAACCAATAAGCGGCCGCCCTCTCCGGACGGCCGCTAAATGGATAAAGGAGTTTTCGATTATGGCACTCGACTACCGGAAATGTGCTGAGGAGATCTTCTCCCACCTCGGCGGGAAAGAGAACATCATCAGCGCGGCACACTGTGCCACCCGTCTGCGTCTCGTGATCGCGGACAACAGCAAGATCGACACCAAGGCGCTGGAGGAGGTCGAGGGCGTCAAGGGCCTGTTCGACTCCAACGGCCAGCTCCAGCTCATCATCGGCACCGGCACGGTCAACAAGGTCTATGACGAATTCCTCGCCGTCACCGGACTGACCGCCGCCACCAAGGCGGACGTCAAGGCCGCCGCCGCATCCCGCATGCCCCTGTGGAAAAAGATCCTCAAAACGCCGGGCGACGTGTTCGTCCCCATCCTGCCCGCCATCGTGGCCTCCGGCCTGATGATGGGCCTCGTCGAAGCGATCCCGAAGTTCTGGCCCGCCTTCGGCAATTCCGACTGGTATTCCTTCCTCGACCTCGTGGCCAACACGGCCTTCGCGCTGCTGCCCGTGCTCGTCGCGATCTCCGCGGCCCGTGTTTTCGGCGGCAACATCTTCCTCGGCGCGGTCATCGGTCTGATGATGGTCCACCCCGCGCTGATCAACGCCTGGACCGTCGGCAACTATGCCGCGGGCGAGATACCGAGCTGGCAGCTGTTCTTCTTCAACGTCCAGCAGGTCGGCTATCAGGGACATGTCATCCCGGTGATCCTGGCAGTCCTTCTCATGTCAACGGTCGAGAAGTGGCTGCATAAAAAAGTTCCCGAGATGATCGACCTCTTCGTCACCCCGCTGTGCACCGTCCTCGTCACCGCCTTCGTGACCTTCACGATCATCGGACCGATCTTCTCCGTGCTGGAGAACTGGGTGCTCGCCGGCGCGAAGTGGCTGGCCGGCTCGCTGCTCGGCTCGCTCGTGATGGGCGCGATCTATCCCTGGACCGTCGTCATGGGCCTGCACCACATGTACAACGTCATCGAGGCCGGCATGATCGCGCAGACCGGTCTGAACACCTGGATGCCGATCGCCTCCGCCGCGAACTTCGCCCAGTTCGGCGCCTGCTTTGCCGTCGCGCTGAAGGTCCACAACCAGAAGACCAAGGCCGTGGCGCTGCCCTCGTCCCTCTCCGCCTCGCTCGGCATCACCGAGCCGGCGATCTTCGGTATCAACTTCCGCTTCATGAAGCCCTTCCTCTGCGGCATGGCCGGCGGCGCGGTCGGCGCGCTCTTCGGCGCGCTCTTCAAGCTCGGCGCGCCCGTCTACGGCGTGACCGGCATCCCGGCGATCCCCGCCGTGAACAACGTCCCGCTCTACCTTGTCGAGCTGCTCATCGCCTCCGGCATCGCCTTTGCGCTGACCTGGATCATCTGGAAGGAGGACGCCCCCGCCAAGAAGGAGGCTCCCGCGATCGAGGAGGCTCCGGCCGAGCCGATGCCCTCCGTGGTCCGCTGCGCGGCCGGCGAGCTGCTGCAGCCCTGCAAGGGCAAGGTCATCGCCCGTGAGGAGATCCCCGACGACACCTTCGCCATGGGCATCCTGGGCGACGGCGTCGGCGTCGTGCCCGAGGACGGGATCGTCGTGGCGCCCTTCGACGGCACCGTGACCTCCGTGTTCGACACGAAGCACGCCATCACGCTCGAGAAGGACGGCATGGAGGTGCTGATCCATATCGGCGTCAACACCGTCAACATGCAGGGCGAGGGCTTCACCGCCTTCGTCGAGGAGGGCGCGGAGGTCAAGGCCGGGCAGAAGCTGCTGGGCTTCGACCGCGAGGCCATCGCCAAGGCCGGCTACAACGACACCGTCGTGATGCTGCTCACCAACTCCGACGACCTCGAGGGCGTCGAGTGCGGCATTCGGTAAGTCCATCTTGAATCATTACGATATACGGAGGAAACATCATGAAAGCATTTGAGTACGTCATCACCGATCCCGTGGGCATCCACGCCCGTCCCGCCGGCCTGCTGGTCAAGGAGATCAAGGGCTATCCCGGCTCCGCCGTCACCATCAGCAAGGGCGACAAGAGCGTCAACGCGCTCAAGCTCATGGCGCTGATGCAGATGGGTATCAAGTGCGGCGACACCGTGAAGGTCACCGTCGAGGGCGGCGACGAGGAAGCGGTCGCGGCCGCGATCGAAGCCTTCTTCAAGGCCAATCTGTAAATATCGGCAAAAATACGGCTGCCCCTGTGACAGCCGTATTTTTATCAGAAAAGGAGTATTGCTTATGATCACGATCCAGGGTAAGGGCGTCTCCACGGGCGTGGCGATCGGCCCGCTGTATTTCTATCAGAGAGCGCAGAGCACGCTGCGCCGCTATGAGGTCGAAGACCGCGAGGCGGAATGGCTGCGCTTCAAGGCCGCGCAGGAAAAAGCCATCGAGCAGCTCGGTGTGCTGGCCGAGAAGGCGCGCGCCGAGGCCGGCGACGAGGCCGCGATGCTCTTCGAAACACACCAGATGATGTGCGAGGATCTCGACTACGAGGAGGCCATCGAGGGCTTTATCAAGGAGTCCGGTCTCAACGCCGAGGCCGCCGTCACCGACGCGGGCGTCATCCAGGCTGAGGCCTTCGCCGCGATGGACGACGATTATTTCAAGGCCCGCGCCGCGGACGTCAAGGACATCTCCGGCCGCATCGTGGGCATCCTCTCCGGCGCGGTGCAGGGCGGCATCGACTCGCCCGTGCCGGTCGTGCTCGCGGCCGACGACCTCGCGCCGAGCGAGACCGTGCAGCTGGACAAGTCCAAGATCCTGGGCTTTGTCACCTCGGGCGGCTCCGGCTCGAGCCATACCGCGATCCTGGCCCGCACGATGGGCATCCCGGCCGTCATCGGCGTGGGCGACCAGCTCCGCGGGGAGTACGCCGGACGCGAGGTCATCGTGGACGGCGGAACGGGCAGCGTCGTGCTGGACGCAGACGAGGATACCCGCGCGCGCCTGATGAAGAAACGCGCCGAGATCCTCAAGCGCCAGGAGCTGCTTGCCCAGCTCAAGGGCCAGCCCAACGTCACGAAGGACGGTCAGGAGATCCGCGTGTACTGCAACATCGGCAACCCCGAGGACGTGCACGCCGTGCTCGAAAACGACGGCGGCGGCATCGGCCTGTTCCGCAGCGAGTTCCTCTATCTCAACTGCGACGACTATCCCAGCGAGGATTACCAGTTCGAGGCTTACAAGCGCGTGCTCTCCGACATGGGCGGCAAGGAAGTCGTCATCCGCACGCTCGACATCGGCGCGGACAAGATGATCGAATACTTCCGGCTCCCGCGCGAGGAGAACCCGGCGCTCGGCAACCGCGCGCTGCGCATCTGCCTCAACCGGCCCGAGATCTTCCGCACGCAGCTGCGCGCGCTCTACCGCGCCTCGGCCTACGGCAGGCTCTCCATCATGTTCCCGATGGTCACCTCCGTCTGGGAGGTGCGCGAGGCCAAGAAGATGTGCGAGCAGGTCAAAAAAGAGCTGACGGCCGAGGGTCTCCCCTTCTCCGACGAGGTGGACGTGGGCATCATGATCGAGACGCCCGCCGCCGCCGTCATCAGCGACAGGCTGGCCAAGGAGGTCGACTTCTTCTCGATCGGTACGAACGACCTCACGCAGTACACGCTGGCCTGCGACCGCCAGAACAACGACCTCGGCCGTTTCTTCAACGCGCATCACCCCGCCGTGCTGCGCCTCATCAAGATGGCCTGCGACAACGCCCACAAGGAGGGCATCTGGTGCGGCATCTGCGGCGAGCTCGGCGCGGATCTGGAGCTGACGGAGCTCTTCCTCTCGATCGGTCTCGACGAGCTGTCCGTCTCGCCGCGCGCGGTGCTGCCGCTGCGCCAGAAGGTGCGCGAGACGCAGGTGCGCGTCGTGCGCGAGGGCCTCGTCGGCGGGCTGATGAGCGACCAGAACACGATCTGATCTTTGAAACGGCACCGCGCCGCCCCGGCGGGCGGCGCGGTGCGGAGAGAAAGGCATGAAGCTCTGTGTTTTTTCCGACTCCCACGGCTGCAGCGAGCATATGATCGCCGCCGTCGAGCGGGAGGCGCCCGCCCTCTGCTTTTTTCTGGGCGACGGGGAGCGGGATCTCGCGGCAGTGCGGGAGCGCTTTCCCGCGCTGCCCTTTTTCACGGTGCGCGGCAACTGCGACCTGCGCTCGGGCGCGAGCGCCTCGCTCGTCTGCGCGCTCGGCGCTCTGCGCCTTTTTGCCGCGCACGGGCATCTGCTGAACGTCAAATACGAGCCGGGGCTCGACACGCTCTGCGCGGCCGCGCGCGAGGCGAGGGCCGACGCGGCGCTCTTCGGGCACACGCACCGCCCCCTTCTCGAGCGGCGCGGCGAGCTGCTGCTGCTCAATCCCGGCTCGATCGGCCGCGTCGCGCATCCGTCCTACGCTCTGCTGACGCTGGACGGCGGCGCGCCGGAGGCCGAGCTGAAAACGATCAAGTGAGGATAATCGACATGGAAGCAAAACGCTATGACGTGGCGGCTCTCGGCGAGCTGCTGGTAGACTTTACGCAAAACGGCGTCAGCGAGCAGGGCAACCTGCTCTTTGAGGCCAATCCGGGCGGCGCGCCGGCGAACGTGCTGGCCATGCTCAAAAAGCTGGGCAAGGAGTGCGCCTTCCTCGGCAAGGTCGGCCGGGACGCCTTCGGCGAGAAGCTTGCCGCGACCCTCTCCGACTGCGGGATCGAGCTGCGCGGTCTGCGCCGCGACGCGGAGATCCCCACGACGCTGGCCGTCGTGCACACGCTCCCCGGCGGGGACCGGGATTTCAGCTTTTACCGCAAGCCCGGCGCCGATATCCTGCTGCGCCCGGACGAGCTGGAGCGGGAGCTGCTGGAGAGCTGCCGCATCTTCCACTTCGGCAGCCTCTCGCTGACGGACGAGCCCTGCCGCTCCGCGACGGTCGAGGCGCTGAGGATCGCGCGGGAGAGCGGCGCGCTGATCTCCTTCGACCCCAACCTCCGTCCCCCGCTCTGGCCGGATGAGGAGAGCGCGCGCGAGCAGATCGCCTGGGGTCTTGCGCGCTGCGACATTTTGAAGATCGCCGACAATGAGATCGAATTCATGACCGGCGAGACGGACTTTGACAAGGCCGCGGCCATCCTGCGGGAACGCTGGCCCAACATCCGGCTCCTGAACGTCACGGCAGGCGCCGACGGCAGCCGCGCCTATTACGGCCCGCTGCGCGTCGTCGAGCCCGGCTGCAGCCGCGGCGGCGTGATCGAGACGACCGGCGCGGGCGACACCTTCTGCGCCTGCGTGCTCAACTACGTGCTCGAGCACGGGCTTGACGGTCTCGGCGAGGCGGAGCTGCACGAGATGCTGCGCTTTGCCAACACGGCGGCCTATCTCGTGACGACCAAACGCGGCGCGATCCGCTCGATGCCGGAGAGAGCCGCGGTGGAGGCGCTGCTTCCGGCGTGATGGGGCGCGGGGCGCGAAAGGAGGAGCCTGATGTTTGAACTCATCCAACTGACCGAGCGCAGCTTCTACATCCAAAGCCCGGCCAAGATCGGTCTCGTCCGGCTGGACGGCGGCGAGGTCTGCCTGATCGACAGCGGCAACGACAAGGACGCCGGGCGGAAGGTCCGCCAGCTGCTGGACGCGAAGGGCTGGAAGCTGCGCGCGATCTACAACACGCACGCAAACGCCGACCACATCGGCGGCAACAAATACCTGCAGGCGCAGACCGGCTGCCGGATCTACGCGCCGGGGATCGACTGCGCGATCACGCGCGCCCCGATCCTCGAGCCTGCCTTCCTCTACGGCGGCTTTCCGCCGAAGGATCTGCGCCACAAGTTCCTGCTGGCGCAGGAGAGCGACGCCGAGCCGCTTACGCCCGGGGCGCTGCCGGAGGGCTTCGAGAGCATCCCGCTGCCCGGCCATTTCTTCGATATGGTCGGCTACCGGACGCCGGACGACGTCGTCTTTCTCGCGGACTGTCTCTCGAGCCGCGAGACGCTGGAGAAGTATCAGATCGGCTTTATCTACGACGTCGCTGCCTATCTCAAGACGCTCGAGGCCGTGAAGGCCATGCAGGCGCGCATCTTCGTCCCTGCCCACGCCGCCGCGGCGGAGAGCGTCGCGGAGCTGGCGCAGTTCAACATCGACAAGGTCCTGGAGATCGCCGAACGGATCGTGCTGCTCTGCGCCGAGCCGCTGTGCTTCGAGGCGATCCTGCAGCGCCTGTTCCGCGGCTATGCGCTCACGATGAACTTCGAGCAGTACGTGCTGGTCGGCAGCACGCTGCGCTCATACCTCGCCTGGCTGAAGGATTCCGGGGAGCTCGCCGTCTCCTTTGAGGACGGCATGCTGCTTTGGCGCCGGGCCTGAAGGGTCCGCAGAAAAAAACACCCGCCCATGGGCGGGTGTTTTTTTCTGCGGCCGCGCTCTCCGGACGGATCCGGTTCAGTCCTCGCGGTGGCGGTAGGGCGTGTTCTGCCATTTGCCGCCCTGGAAGCGGTGCAGCTCCTCGGTCAGATGATCCCAGAGCAGCACGTCGCCGGCGTCGGGATAGAATTCCAGAAAACGGCCGTCCACAAAGGTGTAGATGCGGCTGATGTCCGTGCACATGCCGTAGGTCGGCAGCTGGGCGCTGGGGATCGTGAAGCGGAAGGGCTCGCCCTCCAGCACGCCCTCGAAATGCAGGCCGCCGTGGTCCAGGCACAGCTCGCCCTCGCCGCGGATCAGCGAGGTCTCGTCCCCCTTCAGCGGCTTGTGCTCCGGCAGGACGCCCACGCGGACGTGGCCGCGGTGGCAGAAATCCGGCCTGCGCACCTCCTCGGCGGCGCGCTGCCGCTCGAGGATGGTCCAGTCCGTTACCAGCTCCGGGCAAACGCTCCCGCCCACGGGGCGGAGCGTATAGGTCTCGTCCAGCTCCACGGTGTTGCCGCAGCTGCGGCAGCGCATCGTGTTGCCCTCGCATTCCATGTCATAAAGCGCGCCGCACTTCGGGCAGAGATAGAGCAGCGTGTCGAGCTTTTTGGCCATCCGGCCCCTGCCGTCGAAGCGCACCTGCTCCCTGCGGTTCCAGATGTAGTCGTCGTGCGCCAGCAGACGGTTCATCGTGTCCTCGATCTCCCCGACGCTCAGCTCCCGCAGCTGCTCGGGCGTGAACATGCGGTCCACGACCACGTCGATGCGCCCCTTCCGCTGATCCAGGCAATGCTTGGTATAGGTCAGATAGCCGCCGGAGATCTTGGAGAAGTAGACCGGGACGCCCAGCTTCTTGAGCAGCTTCGCGCCGCCGGGGATGACAGGCTGCGCCATGCCGGTGATCGAGCTCATCCCCTCGGGCATGAAGCAGATGCTGCCGCCTTGGCGGATCACGCGCAGGATCTGCCGCATCGCGTGGGTGTCCGGCGTGAAGTTCTTTTTGGGGATCACCTGCATGGCGGGCAGGAGCAGGCTGGTGGGAAAGCGGAAAAACTCGTTGTAGCCCACGACGTAGTTGAGCATCTTGGGATAGCAGACCGGCGCGGTGAATTGATAGTCCACGCGCGAGGCGTGATTCGCGATCATCACGATGGGGCCGCTCTCCTCCGCCGGGCGCGCGCGATAGGTAAAATGCGTGTTGTTCAGCCGGTTGAGGACGGCCGTCACCTGCATGAGGATCCAGTACAGCCAGCGGGGCGGATGCTTTACGTCTGTGCGTCGGATTCTTTCGTCGATCGTCATGGTCTTGCTCCTTTGCATACTGCTTTGTCTTATCATAACAAAGCCGCGGCGCGTCCGCAATCCTTCTTTTCCGAAAAGGGACTTCCCTCGGCAGAAAGCTCCCGACCCCCGCGCGGCGGGAGGCTCGCAGCGGCGCGTTCTCCGCCGGGCCGTCCGGCCGGATCGCGCCGCGGTCCGCCGTTTTGAGGCCGCCCCTACATCGCCAGGTTTTTCATCTGGTCGATGATGAGCTTGCCGACGGCGTCGGCAAAGTGGGAGAAATCGCGGATCCGCACGAAGTCCCGGCCATAGACCATCCTGGCCGCCGGCAGGTTTTTGTCTTCGCCGGTGAAGACGCAGATGACCGACACGCCGTCCGCGCGCAGACGGCGGACCTCGCGCGCCGTGTCGGTGAGCGCCCGGACCCCGTCATAGGTGACGCCCACGTCCCGCTCGTCCCGGCGGATCTTCGCCGCCGCGTCCAGCGGCTTGACGTCCGAGAGCACGATGAGCATCCTGTGCTCGCAGGCGTTGCGCGAAAGCAGCTCCCCCGCCGCCCGGATCGCCAGGCCGTCGCGGTTGCAGCCTTCCGCAAAATAGTCGAAAACGCTGCTGTTGTCCGAGTCGGCCGCATAGTCGTTGAACAAGCGCAGCACGGTGAAGCCGCTCATCGAGCAGAAGCTCATCACGCGGCAGGGAACGCCGCTGCGCGCCAGCGCCTCGGCAATGATATAGGCCTGCGTCGAAATCTTCGCGGCCCGGTTGACCTGCGAATGCGAAGCGTCCAGCAGGATATCCACGCTCATATCGCCGGCGTTCTCGTTTTCCGTCTTTGTAAAGACCTTTTCGTCGCCCAGCTTCGCCGCCCGCCAGGCGCGGGCGGCGTCGAGCGCGCCGGCGCCGGCTTTCACCGGAGCGGGCTGCATGTGCAGGAGGATCGAATTGCTGATGTCGGTGCTGAGCCGGGAGATCATCAGCCGGTTCCGCGTCAGATGCTTTTGGTAATACGCGCGGTTGTTTGCGATCAGCTCCGCCTGGCGTCTCCGCTGGTGCATCTCAAAGGTGCTGTAGACCCCGCGGAGCTCGACGACCTCACCCCTCGTGTAAAAGAGGTGCGTGAAGCGGTGGCTGCCGACGCACAGCTTCTTTTCCAGCCGCGCGGTCTGCTCGGCCGTGACGATCGATCTGCCGAATTTCGTCTCGAGGAACGCGCGCAGCTCCGATTCATTCATTTTGTTGCTCTGGGAGAAATCGCCCCGCCAGGAGGAGACGTCGCCGTGATACAGGCCCTTGTCGTGCGTGAAGAGCGGGCCTCGCTGCAGGAAGCTGTCGACCGACATCCTCCTCATCCGCGGCAGGCGGAATTTCAGCCGCTGCTTCCCGTCCCCGTGCAGACCGCAGCGCTCGCGGAAAAAGCGCCGTGCGGTCTCCACGATCTCGTCCGTCGTCATGGCGGCGTCGAACCTGAGCTCCGTCTCCTCCGCCGCGGGCCGCATCCGTTCGAGAACGGGGCGCTCGGCAAGCTCCGTCCGGAACAGGACCGGCTCGAGCGCGCGCCAGAAGATGCTCTCGTAGACGGCGGCGTCCCGGTAGCGGTCGAGCATGGCGAAGAGCTCTTCGAGCTTGTCATACTCATAGTGACGTCTCGCGGCGCCGAAAATGATGTTCCAGTAAATGTCCGCCCCGCCGTCGCTGTCGTAGGCCTTGAAGTCCGGCGCGAAGGAATAGTCCTCCGCACAGTTCCATATGATGTTTTCCGCGCGTCGCTTCTGAAGCTCCGTGATGTTCTGATCCATGTTCCTTTACCGGAGGAAGATATCTTCCTTCTTCAGTCTGCCGTCGATCCGGGCGGAGACGATGTCCTCTACCAGCGTCCGCTCGAACTCGTCGAAGCTCTTGTTGACGATCGAAATGTTCAGCGCCTCCTGCATGGACAGGCCGTTTTGCACAAGACTGACGGCCGCGAGCAGGCCGCGCAGGTCCAGCGCCTTGGTCGAGATCTCGGCGCTTTCGCACTTGCGGCGGATCTCCTCGAAGAGCGCGCTGAGCTGGGCGGCGTATTCCGGCCTGAGCGACGGATGCTGCTGCGCGAGCAGCTTCTCCAGGTCCTCGCCGGAGATGATCGGCATGTTGATGACCATGAAGCGCGAGGCGAGCGCCTCGTTGAGCTCGCGCGTGCCCGCGTAGCCGTAGTTCATCGTGGCGATGAAGCGCGCCGCGGGGGCAAGACGGATCCGGCTGTAGCCCGGGACGTCGATGATCCGGCGGAAGTCGAGCGTCGCGTGCAGAACGGCGAGCGATTCGTTCTTCGCCATGTTGATCTCGTCGAGGACGCCGAAGCCGCCGGCCTCGGCGCAGGCGCAGATGGGTCCCTTCCGGAAGGAGACCTCGCCGTTTTTGAAGGTGTCCGTTCCGATCAGGCTCGCGGCGTCGGTGTTCAGATAGAACGAAACGTCCCACTCCGGCCTTCCGAAGACGGCCGAGAGGTTTTCCGCCAGGACATTTTTGCCCGTGGCCTTCGGCCCGACGAGCAGCAGATTCTCTCCGGACAGGATGGCCGTGATCGCGAGCTTCCAGATCTCCCGCCCGTAGTATCTGAAGCGCGGGACGGGGATCCGGGCCGCGTCGCGTTCGGACGCGGGGTAGTCCCTTCGGTATTGTTCGATGCGGGCGATCAGCTCCTCGTCGACGCCCTCCCGTCTCAAGAAATCAAGCATGGTTTTTCAGCCTCCCGGTCAAGTGTAGGTTTCGATGAAAGTGTATTCTACCCGCCCGGGTTTGTCAATGTATATGCAGGACGGCGGGATCCCTGCTCCCGCTCCGGCGCAAGGCCGGGGCGGGCGGGGCAAAAAAGAGAGGAGCATCGTCTGCTCCTCTCATGTTTTCGCTTCTCTCTCCCCGGCCCATCCGGCGAAATCCGCGCAGATCTGCGCCAGCGGCTCCGGCAGGTAGTCCCCCAGCCGGGCGCGGATGCTCTCCGGCACGCCGTAGTACGCTTCGGCGATGCCTCCGGCGATGGCTGCGATCGTATCGCTGTCGCCGCCGACGGAGATGCAGCTGCGGATGACGTCCTCGTAGCTCTCCCCCTCGAAGAAGCAGGCGAGCGCCTGCGGCAGCGACACCTGGCAGATCTCGCGGCCGTGGCCGTCCCAGCTTTTGCGGTACTGTTCCACCGTCGTCGAGAGGTCGTAATACTTCTCCATCTCGGCGCGGATCTCCTCCTTCGTGCGGCCCTGCCGCGCCATGACGATGGCGACGGCCGCGGCCTCCGCGCCCTTCATGCCCTCCGGGTGGTCGTGCGAGACGCGCGTGACCGCGGCCGAGAGAGCCTTCGCCTCCCCGACGCTGCGCGCCGCGAAGCCGACGGGGCTGACGCGCATCGCCGCGCCGTTGCCGAAGCTCTGATAGGGCTGCGGGTCGTCGGAAAACATCCAGTGGACGAAGCGCGCGCCGTAGCCGCAGTTCGGATACATCCGTCCGATGCGCTGCATCGCGGCGACCGCCTTTTCGGGCAGATCCGAGAAGTCCGGCGCGCTGTCCATCAGCGCCTGCGCCACCGCGCAGGTCATCACCGTGTCGTCCGTGAAACGGCAGCGGGGCGTGAGAAATTCAAAATCTTTATCCAGGTAATTGTGGAACTCGAAGCGCGAGCCCACGATATCGCCGATGATCGCTCCGATCAATCCCTTATCTCCTTTCTTTTTACACGGCGCCAAGCAGGGGCAGGTCATTTTCGAACAGTTCCTCGTTGATCGCGAACACGTCGAAATCCCCCCTGCGGATATACCGCTCGACCACCGTGTCCAGCGCATAGTAGCGCGACAGGGTCATGCCCGCGCGCATCAGCAGGTCCTGCGTCTCGTCGTAGTCCAGCCGCAGCCCGACCGCGCAGGCGAGCGCGTTCGTTTTTCTCGGGATCTGCTCCGGATGGTGCAGCATGTTCCAGAACATGCTCTTGTTGATGTTCGCAGAGATGTAAAACTCCTTTTTGGAGATGCCCTTTTGCTCGCACCACCACTGGCACATCTGCGCGAAGGACAGGTCCTGCTCCGCATAAGACGCCGGAGGCTCCGCCTCCTCGCAGGCCGTCGGGAGCGCCGCGCCGAGGTCCGTCGGGAACTCCGCGCCGAGATCCGTCGGGCGGGGACGGACGCTTTCCTCCCGCGCAAGGGCGCCGCACGGCATGGCGCCGGCCGCCCGGGCGGGACGCGCCGCATTTCGCTCGCGTCTCCCGCCGAAGTAGTCCTTCAGAGCGCGCTTCTTTTCCGCGCCGTACCCGTCGGAGATGTATTCCCGGATCGCCGCGTCCGCCTTGCTGCCGACGCTCACGCTCTCGTCGTCGTAGAGGACATAGTAGACCATCATGTCCTCGTTTTCGGGCAGGGAGAGCAGAAAGTCCCGCACGCAGGAGGTCGCGATCCGATAGGCCTCTGCCTTCGGGAAGGCGTAGGCCCCGGTCGAGATCGCGGGGATCGCCACCGAGCGGCAGCCCTTTTCCCGCGCGAGGGAGAGGACGCTGCAATAACAGCTCCGCAGCAGTTCGCTCTCCCCGCTCATGCCGCCGCGGTACGCCGGACCGACTGCATGGATGATGTAGCGGCAGGTGGAGATGTCAAAGGACGGCGTGATCACGGCCGAGCCGGTCGGGCAGAAGCCGATCTCTCCCAGCGCCTCCGCAAGGCGCGGGCCGGCCGCGCAGTGGATGCCCGCGTCGACGCCGAGGCCGCCCGGCTGCAGACGCTCGTTGGTCGAGTTTACGATGGCGTCCACCTGCATATTCACAATATCGTTGCGTACGATCGTCAGCGCCATGATGACATCTCCTTATCGCCGGTTTTTGTCTGTATTATAGCTCATTTCTTCCTTTTCCGGAAGTCCTTGTCCGCCTTTTCCCGCCAGGAGCGGTCGGAGGCCAGCGGCGCGCCGCGGCGGACGCCGGCGATGGCGCAGTTCATCGCCTCGTAGGCGATCGCCGTCCCGCAGGCGTCCGGCATCACGTCCACCGCGTGGTCCGCGTCGATGCCGTAGCGGCGCGCGGTCTCCACCGCGTCGATGTTCGCCGCGAGGAAAAGGAATTCCCAGCCGTATTTTTCCGTCTCGTGGCGGATCCTGGCGCGTACCTCTTCCGCGCTGTATCTGCAGCTCGCGTTTTCCATGCCGTCGGTCGTGATGACGAAGACCGTGTGCGCGGGCACGTCCTCCGGCCGCGCGTAGCGGTGGATGTGCACGATGTGCCCGATGGCCTCGCCCAGCGCGTCCAGGAGCGCCGTGCAGCCGCTCGCGCGGTAATCCGCCCTCGTCATCGGCGCGACCTCGCCGATCGGGACGCGGTCGTGGAGCATGCGGCTGCTGTTGTTGAACAGATACGTCGTGACGAGCGCCTCGCCGTCCTTTTCCCGCTGCTCGGCGAGCATGCTGTTGAAGCCGCCGATCGTGTCGTCCGTCAGATGCTCCATCGAGCCGCTCATGTCCAGAATGAAAACCAGTTCCGTTTTGCTCATGTTCTTCTCCTCCGTTTTGTTTTTTTTCGTGGCCACGATCACATTGTACGATATGGAGAAGAATCGTGGGTCAAGCGGCACTTGACCCGGCGGGGAGGGCAAAAGAGCTCCCGCGCGGTCGGATCGCGCGGGAGCGCTTTTGCAGATATGCCGCCGGCAGCGCCGGGATCAGAGGAGTCCGAGCGCG
>JAEEGI010006171.1_pt1 | contig 27148 bp, 30 predicted proteins | sample 8958751 | NCBI WGS metagenome assembly JAEEGI01 (sample SAMN16246545, study PRJNA631951) | gut metagenome | biome: gut microbiome; feature: rumen; material: KS-attached | host: Bos | place: Iran: Karaj | collected 2018-10 | reverse complement strand
GGACATCTTTGACTTTGAACTCTCCAGCGAGGACATGGAGGCCATTGGCCGCTTAGATCAGGGCGAAAAGCTCATCAACGACTTCAACAACGACACCGACCTGGCACAAATGTTCCTAGGCCTCAAGCCCTGGAGCTAGACTGGCAACGCTTTTCCGTCGTCGCCGAGGCGTTCACTATAACCTCGCCGTGTTACCCCCGAAACCGACCATCAAAATCGCTGCCTGGCGGTAGGGAAAAACAAGGTTCACCGCCATCAAGTGGAGAAAACGTGGGGAATTTTGGCAATAGAAAAACGCCAATCGATTGAAAAAAACAAACGATTATCGTTTTAAGCCGTACCCAGAGCCGTGCTATCCTAGCCTTTCCATTACGGTTCATCATTGCCCATTAATGAATGATTTACAGGCAATTATAACACCGTCCCCAAAACATCAGTGAGCAATAAAATATCAGATAAACATCAAAATGTTTTAGTAATGTTTTAGTAAAATTGGACCCCATGCAGGCCCGATTTTGCTAAACACCAACAGCGGTTTTCCGTCTTGTCGAATGGAGTTGGCCTGACATCAAGATTATGCAGCCAGTTCACATTCGTCAGTAGAGCCGATCATTTTATAAACTTTCTTCTCGGCCTTCTGCTGGATTCTGGGGGTAATTTGGGCGTGAGCCGCCTGCACTGCAAATGTGACGGCAGCCAGGTCATCGGCAAATCCCATTACAGGGATGAAGTCGGGAATCAAGTCTAGCGGCACCAAGACATACCCTAAGGCCCCGATAATCTCAGCTTTCACTTTGACGGGCACGTCACGTGACTTGAGCACGTAATAGAGCACATACACATTGTACAGCAATTTGCCGCCCATCTTCTTGCCGATGCGCTTCACCTTGCTCATTAAACCCTCATCCGAATACTTGTCGGCATACTTTTTAGTGTCAATTTCTTTCTTTGCCATAATTAATAATGTTTTAAATGGTTAGTAATTGACATTGGCCCAAGGCGAAAGAGCCATCTATGCCCATCATAGTATCAGCTATCCGTCTTTGAACTTAATGTCATTTTTCCGGATAAGGATTTCAAGGGATTTCAGACGGAAGTATTCTGTTGTTCAGTAGCTTTCTTTTTTTGAGAATAGTGTTTGGTTGTGTGTGGCACTATGATGTCGGCTTATTATTTTCAAGCATGTTCTCATATTTTTTAAACTCTCGTTCAAATAATTGCTTATTCATACCATATAAATGCCTTAATACTTCTAATCTCTTAGCAATACGATCTTCATGGTTAAGTAGCTTTTCGATAATTGAAACCTTTTTAAGTAACAAATCATGTCTTATAGAAGAGCTCTCAATACTTTCATTAATTTGTTCCAAATGATTCTTAGGATTAATATTATCAATTAATGAAACAACTAGTTTTAATGCTTTTTCTTGAGTTGCTTTAGGTAAATCAGCGTTTAAAAACGATTCAAAATGTGTGTCAATCCAGAGTGTGACAAAACGGTCTCTGACAAGATTAAAAGCAGAGGGATTCCATTCATATGTAATTGTCAATGCAATCCACTCATTCAATGTTCCTTCACGAAAAGGGAGAATCAATTCCTCCCTTTTCGTGAAGAAAGAGTTAAGGATATAGGTTATGTCCTCATGAGACATCTTCTGCTTCTGCATCTTCCACTTGCTGATTTGATGATTGTGCACGGGGTAATGATAAACCATTGAACTGAGTCTCTATTTGACGATCAATAAATGATTGACCAGACCGTGTTATCAAATCAATATTCGCATTCATCTTTTGAATATCTTCATTAAGACCGAGCAAAAATTGAGAAGTTCCTTCAATAACACTAGCTAATTTTTTTTCTGCTGATGAAATCATTATGTCTAGGATTCTTTCATTTCCTGAGAACTTATCCAAAATCCGAGTAAATTCTTCTTCTGCATCCTTTTGAGCTTGGTCTTGTAATGCTTTGTACTCACGTGTCTTGGTTAAAATTAGATCCTGAGCTTTAGCACGTAGTTCAATATCCATTTCGCCAATTGCTCTAATTGTATTCAATTGAAGATCGGTGAGACGTTCACGGTAATTCGCAACGGCTTCAGCGACATTTTTCATTCGTTCAAATTCCTTATCTTTCGTCCATTGCTCAGTTTCGGCATTGATTCTTTCTATCTCAGTTCTCATACGAATCTCCAGATTCGCTTGATGCTCAGCTTCTTGACGTCTCAAATCAGATTTAACAGTCTCAACACCAGTTTGTTCTCTAATTCTTCTCTCAACCTCACGGTCTCTATTCTCTTGGTCCCGTTTGTTTTCCCATCGTTTCAAAGGTTCATTGGCCCAGTCTTCTAAAACACCGAGGGGGCCAGTGATAACCTTAAACACTTTTCCTACTGCAGACAGTAAACCCATAATTATTTGCCTTTATTGTTACTTTTTTTTAAAGTTTCCTCAGCCTCCTCCTGGATTTCACCAAGAAGTTGCATTACATGCTCTTCAGCTAGTTTGCTTGAAATTTTCAAACTTGAAGTATAACTCAAAACCAAATCATTTATCCATTGGGCTTGACACTCAGGAGTCATTTGAGTTTCTTTGAGAGAGTTGCAAACCTCTTTTAATGTCGATGAGAAGAACGCTGCCTGTTCTTTTCTAATCTCTGCCTGTAGTGATGTTGCAAATTTAATCTCCTCTTTATAATCTTTTAAGATATCAAGATAGTGTTTCTCGTTATTGTAAAGCGTTTGTAACTTTTTTTCTTGCATAGGATTATCAACAATGTCAACAATCACAGAAGCCATTGCATTACTGTAGTCGTCAACAAGCCCAGACATATTTTTCTGATCTTCTTCAGAAAAAACTGATTTCAACGAACCTTCTAGTCCGTTTTTCAAGCGTGTTTTAATAACATCTTTCAAAGATGTAGCATTTTTTTCGTCAGCCATATTCTTAAATTCGTGTTTTGCCAACGGCCTCCCAGACGTGGCGAAGTTCTTGTTAAAAAGAATCAAAGACATAAAAAGAGGCGTGGGAGCCTTTACTTGCTGCTTGTTTATAGCGCCAAGTAGACACCTTTCTTATGTCCTGCGTCCTCTGCCATACGTCTGTCAACTTTCAGTAGCAGAGACTTCTGCCAAAGAACAACCGCAAATATACACATTATTTTATTAAAATGCCCATTTTGGTAGCGTATTTTTACTCGAAGGCTTCAAATCACCTTATTATGCAATATTATGGCTACAAAAAGAACCAAACTGTATTTTTGCGAGGATTTGTTCTATACTTGTTAGAAATTAAGCAAGTGAGAAAGAACAAAATGTTTTAGTAATTAAACACAAAATGTGCCGTATCTAATTGAGATACAGCACACTGCAAATTTGCTTGGTACCCAGAGCCGGACTACTTTGGTCTTCTTGATATTTCAGATAATTTCTTGCAAACATCAGGTATTCAATAATTTATGAATTTAAATTTTTGAAGCAGAAAGAACTATTTTGAAAAATAAACGTCAAAATGTTCCAGCAATGTTCCAGCAGAATCGGATTTTTTATATACCTTTGCATCGTACAAATATAAATGTCTGATAAATATGGCTTCATCGACACACATCTCGTTCGCTTTTCAAATCGATTGCCGTGCTAATAGATTTGGTCAGTATGCTATCCTTCTGCGAATCACTCAGAACCGCAAAAAAAAATACGTCAAGTCTTCTGTATCTGTAAGCAACAAAGCTTGGTTCAATAAAAATGCTAGAAACGAGAACTGGATCCGGCAAAGTGACCCTGAGTACGCTAAAAAGAATGAAACTTTAGCGAGAGAACTCGCTGAGGCCAAGGCAGCCTATAGCGATATCCTTGAAGAACAAAATATTGCAACACCCTTTAGCGTCAAATCTAAGGTGGAGGAGGCTCCTGTCGCCACTTCTTTCTTGGAGTTTGCTCGTGAGCACTGCGAGGATCTCCACAGTAATGGCCAGATTCGTTATTGGAAACAATTTCGCGATCTGACTAATAAACTGGAAGTGTTCAGAAAAACGCGGCGTATGCCGGACATCTTATTTGTCGATTTAACGGTTCCCTTTCTTGATAAGTTTGAGAAATTTTTACAGCGATTACCCAACCAAAGGGAAAAGGGGGCTGGCAAGGTACTCAACAAGAACACTGTATTGAACAACATGAAGCGCTTTAGAACTTTAACGAGGAAAGCAGTGAAGTTAGGGTACATGAGTGCAGACAAGGATCCGTTCTTGAATTATGAGTTTCATTGGCTTCCAACTACCAAGGACAAACTTGATATGGCTGAGATTGATAGCATTATCAACCTTGATCTCGAGGTAGGCTCGTCACTCTGGCATACAAGGAACTGTTTCCTGTTTAGCTTCTATTGTGCTGGTATCCGAGCTGGTGACTTATTACAATTGCGTTGGAGGAACGTTGAAGGCGGTCGACTAGCTTACCAGATGGGTAAGAATCACAAAATGAGAGACTTAATCTTGATTCCTCAAGCCAATACTATCCTTGAAAGATATAATAAAGAAGGAAAACAGCGGGATGATTACATCTTTCCATTACTTGATAATGCTAAACCCTATGCTAAAGCTGTGACCCAAGAACAAAAAGACACGATGAGTGTGGATTTAAAAACGGCACTATATAACGACATTTCAGCAAAAACTGCTATATTGAATAATAATCTGAAAAAGATAGCTGGTCTGGCCGGTATCGAGAAGCACCTGTCTTTCCACATTGCTCGACATTCATTCGCTAAACTGGCAAAGGACAAGGGGACTGATTCGGGCGTCGTCCAGGGTTTGCTAGCTCATTCGTCGCTTAAGACTACAGAAGGTTATATGGGGCAATTTGATACTAGTGTTGAAGATGCTGCTATGGCTAAGATTTTTGATACAGGTGGTGAATCTAAACTTGAGAGTTTTGTGGACAGCTTAACCCCTGAACAACGGGAAGCACTAGCTAAGATGCTTAACAAGAAGTAACTCTATATTTGTATATTTCGATTTTTATCACCAATTTTGCAAAAAAATGATACACATATGGACGAGCAGCAATTATTCGATTTTTATAAAGACCTATTATTGAGATATAGTCTCCGTGGGTTTAGACTCAAGGTTGCTCTTATACCTCAACTCAATGATGCCCTTGGAAACATAAGCATCTTTTTTGACGGTGTTCGTAGCAAAGTAAGTGATAAGAAACAGGAGGATTTTGATGACGAATATGAAGAACTTAAGGGAGAAATTCTGGTATGTCGAACCGAAGAGGATTCAGAGAAACTATGCAATCAAATTAGAGATTTTTTTGAAACGCAAGTTGGCAGAAGATTTATAAAATTGGAACACCCAACAACAGTTGTGGAGCGGTACTATAAATCTGCAAAAAGATCTATTGAAGAACTAAGAGATGAAGATACATTCCAGTTTATATTCAACGACCCATTCTGGAAAGGGATAGATCCAATAGCTGAATTTGAGGAAGCCGGCATTAATATAAATGATGCAGTTTCGAATTGTGATGAAGATGCTAGATTGCAAATTCAGTTCAGGCTGTTATTTTCACTGATGATCCTAGCGGTGAATAAGGAGCGAGATTTTTCGAGGTCTTACGATCTCATGGAACTATTATTGGAATTTTTGGAGGGGAGAGACGCATTTGAGTTATTAGATGCACATGACATATCATCTTCGTTATTTAGCCTTTCGATATGCCAATGTGAGGCTTTTTTGAAGCATGTCGAGCTAACACCTGAACTTTATGATGGATTAATCTCGTTGATAAAACTCAAAGACAAGAAAGCGGTCGTTAATAAGTTGATGGAGGTGCATAAAATTGACTCAAGTAAAAAAGTATTTGAGAAACTATCTCTTGCAAGGTGGGTGTGTAACATCCAAGACGAGTGCTTAAATGATAGGGCAACAGACTGGATTGATTATTTTGCTATTGATGAAGATGAGTTGCAAGATTTGGTCGACTCCTTGCTTTGGAACCTTCGAGAAAAAGAACTGATAGATAAGAATCAGATTATCCATTATATTGACAATTTCTATCCGAATTTCAATCCAAATAATGTCGAGAGTTTATCGCACCTTCCTAAGAGAAAGAGTAAACAAGGCTCTAAACATAGGGCTACTAAGGAAAGGTTTATTACAAATGCGACTAATAATGTTGACAGGGATAAGTTCTTGAAGAGTTTGATAAGAACTGGATTTGTATTTGGAGATTCTGATGATTCTGACCAGGAATTAAGGCAAAAATTGGAGTATTTTTTCCATGACAATACTCATATAGCTTATGATGCGGCTGATACATATAATCTAAAATGGGAAAAATCTCCGATAGCTCTACACTTCTTAATACGTCTTCTCTATAATGAAAAAAAAGACGCCAAAAGAGACAATGTTATACTCGAGGATTCCAGTAATGGAACCAAAGTTATAAATGAAGCGAACGTGTCCCGTCTCAAAACCAGTCAATCCGTATGGAGTAAAGTTTCAGATGTTTTTGGCGTTAATACTGTGAATAAGGGAACCATTAATAAGAATCAAAACCGTGAAGCTATCATAAATGAGCTTAAAGCGGTAGCAGATTTGTATTTCGATTGCAAGAAATAGTCGATTAACCCATCACCCTCCATTCTCATACATCTCCATCATATCAGCATAGAAGTTCATCAGGGTTTGTTTCAGCCTTGTCTCTCCATCGTATTCTGAAATGGGCACCTTGTAGTCTCTGAGCAACGATAGACACTCTTCTAAGTATTCCCCCGGTGAAGATCTAAAACTCGCCATCCAGACCCTCTTAACGCCTTTTTCGGACAATTCTCTCGGCGTTCCATATCCAAGCAACTCCCACAGGAAAAATACCGGCGCTTTTAATGCCTCCATATTATCCACGTGAGGTCTTTGGATATGTTCAGGCATTCCTCTAGCGCCGAGCATTCTATCCTGGACTTCACACATAGATTCGACCAGGGATATTAGCTCTTGTTTGGTGGGAGGGGAGGTGGACATAATAAACGGACTAGGATGTTACAGTGTGAACGGGTATGGATCGGAAAAGGCGCTTTGAAAAACTTCCAAGAATCTCAGACTTATTTTCAAAAACCCAGAGAATCATCCATCTATTTCATAGATCATCAGAAAAACTCACTATACAAGCTTTACTTATGGCATACTATTTTATGGGAAACTCTTGAATGACATTACCGTTTAGAAGTTTGCCATTAGCATGTTTATTGCGCTTAATGCCATCACTGCCCCAAGTGCCCCATTGCTTGAAAAAGAAAGGGATGCTCTCTTTACGGGCTTGATTCAATAAATTGACAGCCCATTGTTCATCCATTGGCCTGGCCGATACTCCACTTTCTCCCCCTACGATAATCCAATCTATGCCACTAAGATTCATTACCCCTAAATCTTCCAAAAGAGGTTCACAAGAAAGAAACTTAACAGTTGCATCAATATGACGAATTGAATCAACACGTTCTCTAGCCTTTTTGTTTTCCACAGTTACCCCTATCCAAACGTTAGCCGGAACCTCTCTGTTTTTAAAATACTCTGCCATCCGTATGGCTCTTTTTGTAAGGATTTGGTACGTGTGCATTGGTGTCTGTCTAATCACCTCTAGCACTCGATCAACAAATTCGTATGTGATATCTTCGTTAAAGAGATCGCTCATGGAACATACAAACACCTTAGAAGGCTTCTTCCATTTAAATGGTTCTTGTAAATCTTCAGGATGTTCTGTCGGAGTGAAATTATTTCTATACTTTTGATTTCCCATGGAATATAAACGTCTTGTCATCATTTCTGCATAACAATGACGACAACCTTCAGAGACTTTGTGACAGCCAGTTACTGGATTCCAAGTACGTTCAGTCCATTCTATTTTTGTAGTTCTCATAATACCTGGTACTCAATAATCATTTTGTTTTTATACGCTTTTTCATAAGTCACACAAGGAGAGCGACCAAAGTAGTTTATAATTTTCTCTTTTCTCATCTGTTTTATTTCATTTGCAGCATGCATAGGGAGATGACCATGATTTAAAGCAAAATCATAAGCATCTTTGTTCGTCTTTACTTTTCTATTTATTATGGCTTCACGTATATCATGATTAAATTTCATTATCTTGGTCAATTCGCAATCACCAAACAAATTAGGTTGTCCTTTATTTGCATCATCGTCAATATCAAAATTTGCTTCACCATTAATGTTGTTCTCTTGCCATGCGGCTTTTAGGAATTTTTCCACTGCTAAAGGATGGCTAGCACCAAAAATTATACCATAGACGTTACTCCCTTTTTTTATTGTAAAGGGATAGAGGCGTGTTTGACTATTTTTCGGAATTTTCAACCTCAATTGGTCTAATATCCTTCGATGTATACATTTATACGGTGATTGTTTTGCCTTGTCTATATCAATATCAATTACATTTCTAAATTCTTCAGTCTTTCCAAAACGGATAAAATATGAAGACGAAAGATAAAACAAAAAATCCACCTTTTTAGCTGTTAATAATGGTAGGAAGTATTCGTCTGCCATAAACTTTATGCCATTTTGGTCAAAGAATAACAATAATGGGAATTTGCCAATATATGGCTTAATTCTTGGATACAATTCCGCAACGTCTACTTGTAGTATTTTAATATTAATCAGCTTTGATTCTATCGCTCTTTTAAAATGAGTATGTGATTCTATATATGCATCACATGACTGTTTCAATGCTTTTGCCTTTTCTTTATCTAATTCATTGAACAGTATGAAGACTTTCTTTTTTTTAATAAAAATATTGCCTATCTGGTTGTTAATTTGTTTCATTAGCCTAATTGCACTTCCTTCTTGCCTTGTTATGCTATAACCAGGTCCAGCAAATAAGTCAAAAATGTAAATATTTGGCTCATGAACGTTCATTATGAAGGTGGGCAACCAAGCTTTTGCATAGGCTTCGAATATATTTAGTTTCGTTATCGTTCCTTCGTCAAACGGTTTGTCATGTAGATTTTTCTGCATATCTTCAGCTAATATATTAAAGATAATAAAACTAGTAAAGTACATCAACAAAGCAAAATAAGAAAAGACATGTCTTTCGCTTAGTAGATATTCTCGATGACCTCACAATATATTGTTGCAAAGATAATTAATCTTTCTTGAAAACACTAAGCTTAAAAAGAAAACCGAGAGATTTTTTAAAAAAGATACATTCTTTCATCAAGTGCAGATGTGGTTTCATAGAAAATGCCACCTTTAGACGGTTGTGGAAGGAGAGAAATAGCACTAATTTTGCAGCGGAAACCCAACTTAGATGGATCCAGGGGTTCTGCTCGAAAATTCGTCTGCCGAACGTGTACACAATATCCCGGCAGTCCTTACGAAATAGCTAATCCCTCCATCTATTTAATTGACATAGGCTGTATGCTGCACGAATCTGGCTATAATGTCCATTGTAAATCCTTCTTGGTCTATGGTGAGCGCCCCTGTACGATCTCTCATGCAGCCTTGTCAACGGTTTCTTATAAAGGCTCAAGATTATGGATATCGCAAAATCAATAACTACACTAAGGACCGGCAGACTCTATACACGGAAGGCGCTAGCAGATAAAGCCGGGATTAACCTTCGGCACCTTATCGCTGTTGAGGATGGTCGAGAAGAAGCCACTCAACAAGATATAGAAGCCATCAGTCGAGTATTCCATGTAAAACCGGAAGACTGGCTAAGGTGAGATGGAAGGCTATGTAATTACGACTCACTTGATAGATAACCCCAAGATTACTTTCTACTACAGGGGAACAGCTAATGAGGAAGGTGTATCTTTCGCCATGAATACTATAGTGGGATTCGATATTTCAGATGCAATGGTCTTTCACGATAAAGAGGATGCTATTCAACTTTGTGAGAAGCTGAATAGGGATAAGGAAGGGTTACTAAAGAATGGTTTTGAGACATTCATAATGCAGAAAACGAGAGCGAGCCATTACTGACCCACTCTCAGCGATTCAAATGAAAGGCACTTTCTTTGTGGTTTTATTTCTTGGTCATCTTGAAGACCGTTGAAAGGTTGCTCTCGTCTAGCGTCCCTTTCATTTTAACCGTCAAGATATTCCCCTTTTTACCCTGGAGCTCATAAATGTACATCGGCTCTTGGGTTTCGGCGTAATAGGTCTTGACCTGGCCGCCCTCTATCTTATAGGAGTCTTCCATGGAGAATCCAGTTGTGCAAGAGCCGTTGGAATTGAACTTGAGCGCAGTGCCTTGGGTAATCCACCACCATTCAGGGGTACCTTGCACTTCGGTGATTTCCCATGCACCAACAATGGTTTCTTTGTCAAACTGCAGGTTTGGTTCGTCATAGTTGCCGCAGGACACTAAGGATATAGTGACAACCATCATTGAAAAGAATAAGTAATATTTCTTCATGATTAAATGTATTTTGATAATGAAACATGTTAGTTACTCTCTGTAAAAAAAGTGTGGGCTGGCAGGATTCGAACCCGCAATATCAGTTCCTTACTAACGGCTACTGCCTGCTCCTATGCGACCATCAGCCCACATCAACTTGTTTTACGCTGCAAAATAAACAACAGGTTGTCCCAAATCGTGGGACAGCATTGTTTTTTTACGGATTATATAAGTCTTCAAGTTTATTTCTTAGGCTGATAACACCTTTCTCTTTTGCAATCTGTGAAATGTTTTGTTTATCGAGCGAGAACCAAGTAACTTCTTGTACTGAACCTGCAGCATAAGGAGCGACTTTGGGTAGTAGCATTTCTTTCTTAACTTGAGGGCTTGCGAAGAAACACCTTCGAAAAACAGCCCAACTCATTTCAGCAACGAAAATGTCTGGTTTTGCTTCGTTCTCGTATATATGTCCTATTCCCGTTTTCATTGATTTGAGGACAAGATTCTGATGACGCAGTCTTCGTCAACGACCTGAAGTTTGTTTTGGTTGTCCAATGTGATCCACACAAGTTCCTTCACTGACCCTTCTACACTGGGCGCTACTTTGGGTACTATCATTTCTTGCCTTTCCCGTTGGCTGGCGTTTAGAAACTTGCGCCATATGCCCCAACTCAAGTCAACAATGAATAAACCAGGTTTTACTGCCTTGTAGTAAATAAGACTGATCGCTACTCTTACTTTGGTTTCATTCATAGTCTGTTTCTTTTCTGTAATAGGGTTTAAGCAAAGCGTACATTTTCTCATTGGCAGCTAATGACGCCAACCAACAAATATTATCTTCAATGTTGTCTATTGGCTCTTCCATGTCATTATTATAGAAGGCGGCATTGAAATAATCAGGTAGATTAGCAATCTCATTTTCAATATCGCAGATGGCGGTTCCTGGGTCAATACATTCCTCACCACTCCCAAGATCAATAAAATCAGGCAATACTTCGACATCGGGTCTGGCGCCTTTTTCAAGAAGTTGCCTCGCTTTATCAAAATTGAAAGACAGGGCAGCAATATATAATTCCATATCCAGCTCATTCGTATCAAACCTTTTTAGGGTTTCTAAATTTTTTTCAGCAAAAACATCTTCTCTAATATACTGTTCTCCCATAGTATGAAGATCAAACTTGAGGCTATAGTCGTAAAAAGGGATCACCTCATCGAAATCGACTACAAACTTCTGGGAAAGCAGTTTTTTAATTATCTGGTTGTCGTGATAGGGCTTGTCGTATGGGTAATTATATCCTTTATGCTCTGACACCGCTATTTCAACAAACATTGCAATGTGGTGTAGTGGAATTCCCAAATATGTAAGATACAATGAGAGGTGGTCAGGAACAGGTTCAAGAATACCTTTCACTACATCTGGCTTATTGTTATAAATCGCGTTAGCCAGTTTTCGAACGTCCACAATCTCTAATACTTTCTTTATCATTGCTCTTTATTGATTAGTCGCCCTGTGAACCAGCAGCTTCCTTTGATCTCTTCACCAATAGTTGGTTCGTGCTTAAATAATTCCGCTTTAGCAAGGAGTGGTATGATAATCTCCTTGCTTGCTTTATCTGGAGCTGTGATGCTGATGGGAATACGAAGAATCTTAGTTTCCTTCAATTCCAAGTGATAGATGGTTCCTTTGACACTTGATGCAAAATCGTAATCATCTTCATACGCACCACCTTGTCTAAACGGCTGAATTTGCTCTGCAATAGGCATAACTTTGGCATCATAAGCAAAAGCGGCCATAGAAAAATCATAGCGCTTACCCATCTGGTACATGTCTTTATTCGCAATGTAGTCCAAGTCGAAGAAACAAAACTCTTGACCAGCAATTTCTACGGTTAGCAATGCTTCTAATCCGTTGTGGTGTTCATTGATGCTCTTGAGAAGAACATTCTTGACGTCACCTCCTTTCTTGAAACTCGGATATGCGGTTTCCACAATTACCTCACCCTCTTTTTCCACAAGCACCCTTTGGCCAGTAACCCAAAGATTGGAACCTCTTTCAGCCGTGGCTTCAAGTTTTTTCCCATTAATACTTATGCTACCAGAACCGGCCCAAAATAAAGAATAAATCAAATTATCAAGAATATCGTCCACAGTGCCATCACAGACGGTTCTCCAATGTGTGGCGTGCCCCGTAGGACTCTCATCGAAAATGCGGTTGTTTCTTTTTGATTTCATTTGTTTTTTCCAATCACGCTCTGCTCTTCCGGTCTCATTATCAAACCGCCTATCGCTATGCTTTGAGTAAATGTCTTTGAAGAAAAGAAAACTATCGAGAACAAGACCACCATTCTCTTCGCATTTGATTTCCTCAATGAGTTGCATCATTTCATCATTTGTCAGATCAGCTTCAGCAAAACTGGCATCTTGAAGTTTCTTGTCAATTTGCTTACGATACTTTGTTTTGAGTTCTTTCAATTCAAATTGATATTTATTGTTATAGAAGTCCTCAATGAGTGGTGATTTAACCAGGTCGATGAAGAATTGCGAATGTTCCTCATCAGTTTCCAGTTCACTGACTTTACTGTTGTATGCATCGTCAATCCAATCCTCAACAAATTCCTTATTATAGGCATTGGCGATAGCATAGCGAAGCAATGTATGGTAAAACATGGACACGAATTCTAGGTTGTCGCAATATGCGGTCAGAACCATCTTGTCTGTCCAGCTGTCATAGATGGTGAAGATACCGCAGTTGCGAGGATAAGGCTTGTAATCGCTGAAATCGCCAGGATGAAGGATTGGCTCGTAGCTCAGTGTGACACGGTTTGATTCTAGATCAAGCGTAATAGAAGCGTTGGTTTCGAACCAATCCGTAATCAGGAACTCCAGCCAACTGCGAAGCGGCATGAAAGGCTCATATACACATGATGTATCGAGCACAGTCACTTCTTTGCCGTTGACATTGAAGTAAAAGTCAATCCATCCAGCATCGGGAGCTGCGATGTTGATTGTCACTTTGTCAACGGCTTTGGGAAGCTCGTTGGCATATTTCATGAGCACTTCGGCTCGTGCTGTCAACCATTTGTTTTCCATTTATTATTCATTATTATATTAAAAATGCTCCGACTCACATAGGTCGCTTGCCAGCTCAACCGGGGTTCCTATCCCAGTCGGAGCAAAGTGTGCAGGATGGGTAGGACTCGAACCTCCTATATCAAGCCCAGGATTTAGTCTGGGCTTGCCCGCTACCAAACCTGCGACCATCATCCTGCACACGCAAACTTGTTTTACGGTGCAAAGAAAAAGCGAGGTTGTCTCAAATCATGGGACAGCCTCGCAAAATTATTATTTTCCGCAGGGTTTTCAGGAGTTTTTGACCTCATACATCTGCACTGCTTGCTTGTGCATGTGATAGACTTCGTCGGCAAGCCATTGCGGTTCGAGGATCTTAATCAGAAAGCTGCGACTCACGAAATGAGTGCTCAGGTCTATTGTCGGGCGCATGAACAGTTCAAAGTCGGTGTAACCCTCACCCTGCCCTATCTCACGTTGGCTCTTGTGGATGGGCAAGTCTCGGACATAGAACCTTTCATCGCCAAAGACCCTGATGACGATTCGCTGGGCTACGGTGTCATCGTTGACCAGCACGCCAAAGCATTCCTCGAAGTAAGCTTGAGCGTTGAAATTGGGATCCATCTGGAACTTGTCGTCGGTAAGCGACATATTCATGATGCGGTCAAACGAGAAGACACCGAAATAGTCCACTTCGGGTCTGTCGGCCGTCGCCTTTCGATGGAAGTGGCCCAAGATGTACCAGCGTTGTTTGAACAGCTTGATGCAATAAGGTTCAAAGGTCAAGTGACGCGGTTCCTCGTCACCATACTTCCTGTAATCTATAGCTAGCTTGACGCTCTTCTTCATCGCATCCATGACCATCTTCAGATAGTCACCCTCAACGGGTGCCGGTTGGAGCAGGATTCTGTCCTGTAAGGACATCGCTTCGCCGATGATGTTGTTCACCGTCAACGTGTTCAACATCCAGTTCTGGATGCTATCGTCATGCAGCACCTCATCGTTGCTGATGAAATACTTATAGCCGTTCTGACGGTTACAGTCGATGATGATGCCAAAGATGTCCTCTATGGCATCCTTGTGACGGTTGAAAGTGGAACGGGCGAGTTCCACTCCCTCGCTCATGTCCGTCTCAAGCCACTTCTCGTTGATCTCAGCTAACGAGATGCCATCATCGGCCTTGCGAATGGTATTAACAAGCCATATATACTCCTTGAATAGCGCAGGAACCCTCATAACGTTCAGATTTTATTATTACCTTCATTATGCAACAAATTCTGGTAACGATCAGGATGGAAGAAGTGCATGTACTCGTCGATGGTGATACCAGCTTCGGCGGTAGCCTCTTCGATGGATTTCTTTATGATTTGGAATGCGAATTTGGCTTGCCAATATTTGCCTTCCACTGGATCGTCAATCAAGATATCCCAAGCGGCTCCCTCGTCACCGTTGTATGGATGAATGATTTCTCTTGCTGCGCTATGCTTTGCCACCTGCTTGAGATGGTCTCCAGCGCGGCCACGTTGAAGATTGTGGTCAAGGTCGTTGCACTTCACATTGATGGCAATAGAATTGTGTGAGTCGGCGATGAGTCTCACATAATCCATGTATTCTGAGCCTTTCTTGTGAGTTAGCAAGCGCAGCGCGTCAACGACCTCGGGAGATATACCTGCAGCGAGCAGGTCCTCAAACGTGTAGTCTGTGTCTTCCACAACATCGTGAAGCAGACCAGCGACAATCTCGTTCTCATTGTTGCCTTTCATGGCGACAGTGAGCGGGTGCAATATCACCGGCTTGCCATCAAGGTCACGTTGTCCCTTGTGAGCTTTCAAAGCAATCTCAAGGGCAATCTCTATCTGTGATTGTTCTTTTGATTCAGGCATATTAAAACTACAGTTTTTCAGTTTACCCTTTTATAACTTGTATTTGAGGAGGTCTTCGCCGGTTGGGTAGATCGGCGAGCCGTAGATGTAATCGGGATGGTCAAGGCGAAAGCGGGTTATCAACGCATTGATGTCGAATTGGCCAATTGACACTTCATCATCAAAGCGGAAGATAAGGTAGTCTCCATGAGGACCGCCGTTGTTCATAGGATAATCCGCTTGACGCATGCGGGCCTCGTTCATCCTGGCCATATCGTGAATGCGGAAAACGTGGTACTTGTTTTCGGCTTCATGTCCTCCCTCATAGAGAATGGCGAACTTAGGTTTCATAGCCCTTATGCGGCTTTCTGACATGGCACCGTCCCTACTCTTGCCCAGGCGCACGTTATAGATCTGTGACCCCTTGTCGTTCTTGCCGGTAATCCAGTCCCAGTGTTCCCGGTCGTGGTACATACCGAGCACAAAGTGGTTGGCCAGGTATCGTTCCACATGATACTCGGGCAACCAGTCCTCGGGAACAGGCTCATAGGGATGTGCAGCTTGATAATCGACAACCTTTGTGTCGAGGTTCTCTTTTGGGTTTTCGCCGAGGGTTATAGGCTCAATGATGAAGAACTCGCTAAGCAGGCGGTATGCGTTGTCATCTGCCGTCGAGCCAGCTTTGGGCTTTTCGAGTGCAAGCGTGTATATGTCTCGGTCGGCGTAGGGACGAAACAGCTTACCCTGCAGTTCCTTAAAGTGCTCATTGATGAACTCCTCGCCAGCGAGTGGGTTGCCCACGCTCTTCAAAGCGTAGAAGTCGTAGTCGTCTTGCAGCCAGCCACGGATCTCGTCACGGAACTTGTCACGGACTTTAGTTTTCCACTTGACCTTTTGCGAAGCATTGTCACGAGCATATAGCGAGAGCACAAACAAAAAGTTGACATCATAGTGGAACAACAGCAGCGTGTCACGGTCGAACAGGCGGTTCTCGAAGTGCATCTTGCGGTGCTTGTTCTTGCTACGATCGGTTTTCTCGATGCCGTCGTTGCCATAGTCAAAAGACTCGTCCATCTTGGCCGAGATAAAGAAGTTGGGGATGATGTTATAGCCCTCAGTTACGTTGTCGCGCAGACGGACATCAGATTCGGGCTCCCTTCCGTCACTGAAGATGTCCAGGTTCCACTGGATGACGTTGCGGGCATAGGTGTATTGCTTGTAAACCGACTCCTTGCCCAGCTCGTGGCCCATCTTGTAATACTTGCTGTCACCTATGTAGTAGGTGTTGCTGTGATCGTTCTCTATGAGGCTCTTGGCGGTATAGAGGTGGTCAACAATCTTGCCGTCCTCCTGCTTCTTGTCCATGCCGTCGGGCAAGGGTGTGTCGCCAATGAGTTCGTCGATGATCGCTTCAAAGACGATGTAGAAATTCTTGACAAGCAGGTACTCCTTCTTGGCCGTGTTGATGAACACCTGCCGCGCCTCATCGAAGAACGAGAAACACAGGTTCCACAGCTCGAGGGCCTTGTCGCTAAAGTACTTGTACTTGATCTGCAGCAAGCGTGTCTTGCCATAGCCCTTGAGGTAGGTTTCGAAGCGCTTACCTGTGATGAGGTCGAACTGGACGTTGATGTCCTTTTCAAAGCCGTATTTGTCACCGATGTAGTTCAAGATGGAGAAGAAGATGACAAGCAGCTCCTCGTCGAAGTTGATTTTGCGCTTTTTGTTAACCGGTCGCAGGAATATCGGGCTATTGTCTTGGACGATAGCCGAAGTCGTAGCGATGGTGCGTGTCCAGTTGATACGGTTATAGCCCGAGTGCAGGTTCTTCAGAATGAAGAAGAAGAAATTCTGGTTGTCGCGGTTGAACTGCAACAGCTGCAGCAAGATATCCAGGTAGGTGTTGCTCAAGCGTCGACGGCCCTTGCCCACCTGGGCGATCTTTGTGTGATAGACGATGGACGTATCATTGTTGCGGTCGTTCTTATAGACCGTAATGGCACGATAAATCCACACCGCGAACTTATAGAGAAAGTCCTTATCCCTGCTATCCATGTCCTTGTTCTTGGCCGGATCAACGATGTCCTCGGGCAGGTACTTGCCGAAGACCCGTTCACCCTCTGGTGTGTCCTTGAGCAGCACCTTGGGCAAGATAAAGACGCAATCCTCAAGCTCGGTGTTGTAGAAGTAGCCCACATAGTGTACCGAGACACGACCCTCGACATTCTCGAGCGCGTCGATGCCGTGGAGCACTTTCTTCAACCGTGACACGTCATACTGATATTCCTCGATAAGGATTCTCATTCTGGCCTATTGCAGATAACCGTAATATTCAGGTCTAACAATTTGCTCAAGTCTTCAAGGATTCTTACACTTGTATATGGCTTTGCGCCTTTGATAATGTAATAGTCCCCAATTTGATGATATGAGAATTTGTCACTGCTTTCAATTTCAGGATACTTTTCTCTAGAAAGTATCGGGCGTCCTAATCTTTGGTATTTCAGTTCGTCTGCCACCGAGAACACTTTATCAATACCTATTTTCTGTAATGCTTCAATAAAAGCATTAAATTGAGTTTGATTCTCAGTAGTAATTATTGATCCATCGGGGAATCGAATCTCACTGATTGACTCTTTATATTTGTCATCATTTATTTCGGCGCCATCTTCATTGTTTAAAGTCTCAACAGTCCATCCTTGTAGCTTTGCAAAGCCGGTGATGTTGTCAATGTTCTGGATGGTCCACTGTTTGAAGATACGATAATTGACTCCATCTTGAGATGTGAAGATTGGAGAATAATAGCGAGCATAGCTACCCAGGTTAACGTCGCTCCTGACGATTAAGCCTTTGTATTGAATGCGTCCAAGCAAATTGTCAGGGAAGATGTTCCTAATTTCATCAAAGGTCATTTCTCGATGATCTTCAATGTATTTAACCATTATAGCCAAGCCTAATTCTGCTTTGGTCTTAATTAAATCGCCGTTAAATAAATAACTTGATCGGTCATTGACATTTGCATTATTCTCGTCAAGGATGATTTCCTCAATTTCTTCATCTGCGACTTCATCAGCAAACTTAACTCCTAGGTTGGTCAGGAACAGGTCAACCTTGTCTTCGCGAACGGTGGTTTTACGGGCTTCGTCAGTTTTGTAGAACTTGTCGAAGGTCAGTTTGGAGGTGCCGTCATCGTCAATGAATACATCGCCATCGAAGTCGAAGTCCTTAAAGACATCGTTCCATAGGTAGAATATTACCTTGCCCACAAAGGCCTCAGAATTGATACTGCCGTCCTGGGTCTTGCAGAAGAAGTAGCCCAGCTTCTTGTCTTCGCTGTTGGTAGTGTCGCCGATGAGGGCGTTGATCTTCTCGAGGAAGTCCCACCAATCATACTGCTTACCGCTAACAGCGATTGTCCAATTCTCATGTGCATTGGCGATGGGCACATAGCTCCAGTCCCAACGACGCTTAAAGGCGCTGTCAATGGGGAACAGACTCTGATCGCTGGTGTTCATTGTGGCCCAAATATAGAGATTGCTGGGCAAGAGTAATTCTTCCCCGTTCAAGACCTTTCCAACGACATCTTCACCCTTATAAAGGGCGTTGATGGCTTCTGCATTCTCGATGGTCAGGCCTTTAAGCAGCTTCTTGAGGTGCTTTTTTAAGTCGGCATCAGCCTTGATGGGATATTCCGAGAAGCCTTGGGAGTTGCGATCAAGCAACTGAAACAGGTCGCCGAAAATCTGGGCGCAGTTGCCTCGGTTGATCTCCTCGATGACAAGGTATTGTTTCTGCGGCTTGCCGTCGGTCGCTTGTGCATACTTTTGCCATGCTCCGACGTAGGCCTGCAGGAACGCCTGGCTGACGAACTCATAGATGATGCGGTTCTCAGTAACAGGGTCGCCGTTCTCAACAATAACCTTACCGGTGACATCACGCATCGGCACTTCCCTTGTGGTCGGCTTGTAGCTGCCCACAAAGGTTGAATAGTCGCTATCGGGATGGAACGTCGTACGAATAACATCCTCTCCTTCGGTTTGTTCCTTGATGGTGTGAGACTTACCTGTACCAGGAGCACCGTAGTATATAACTTGTAAAGCGTCATTATCCTCAACAGAGTTCTCTAATACAGATACTCTTTCAATGCTTATCTGGGGCGCCGTATCAGTGTAGAATTTTATAAAATTATCATATAGCTCTTGCGGGATGAAGTATAGATAATAATCTATACCATTCTGAAGGATTCCGAAGTAATCTCTCTTTATATTGCTTTCATTGAGATGTAAATAATTAAGAAAGAAATCCTTTATTTGTGATAATCCATTATCTCCATTCGCATAAGCTTTCCTGTCTCCACGATTTGATACTTCAGCAAGTTTAAGTTCGATTTCCTTATTGTTAAAATCTTTATGATCAACAGAGATTGCCTTAAAAATCAAGTTGACAGAGCATGACTCAATTTCAGGGTCAAAGCCAAAGAAATCGCACCATGCTTTTCCAAGCTCAAATTGTTTACCAGAATCATCAATGACATCATTAGTTCTGATTTGTTGAATCTTTAATCTATTAGCCATAACTATAATTCGATATTACCCCACTGCTCAGCAAGTGCTTCTGCAAATCCTGGGAATGTTTTACTTCTGAGTTTTCTTCTTTCTTCTGTAGAAATCTTTGTGTTGAATGAATCAGAGTACCATTTTGGCAAAGAACGACCACTAGAGAGAACAACTCGAGGTCCTTCTTCAACCATATTGGTTGGCACTAGTAGTGGCAAGTTATGAAGCCACAGGCATGTCTTTTTTGAAGCATTGTCACCAAACCAGAACGGCTGTACAATTTGATCAGGTTTACGATACTCTGAATTCATACAACCTACAGGGTTTTCAATTGCCCAATGTTCAATGTCGGTTTGAGTGAATTTCATAAAGAACTCTATCGCTTCTTGCTTCATCTTTCTTCTACCAAGATGATGGGGATGCTCTCTGCGTTGTTCAATTGGTAAGTGGGCATCGTCAGGGTGGTATAGCCATCTTGCCCCACTCACTGAAAGATAAGTGCAAGGAGGATGTGCAATCATAAGATCCCATTTTTCTCCTTCAGGGAGGAAATAGGTTTCTCCGTTTTCAAGAGTACCCCCATGGTTGGGAATCACCTGTAAAACATCCTGCTTGAAATGCCATTCGGGGTGTCCTCCGCTACATTCCAATATATCGCAACTATATGCGTTATGGCCTCTTCTTCTAAAGGCTTTGCATACAGCTTGGCTTTCTTCACATGCAATTAGTACATTCATTGTTTTAATTTTGTATCTAATATCTTGTATAAAGCAGTTGCAATTGCTCTCGCGAATTTTACTGGAACAGCATTTCCAATCATTTTGAAATTGTAAGCATTATTCCCTAAAAACATAAAATCCATTGGGAACGACATTAAGCAAGCTGCTTCTCTAATTGTAATACTACGTTGTTGTTCAGGATCCGGATGAATAAACATATAACCATCTTTACTTAAATGAGCAACAACGGTATGCGAGGGTTTATCCCATTCCAGACTTTTATACTTCTGGTAAAGCGTTATATGTCCCGTTTTCTGATAATAATAATCTATCATTTCTTGGTGACTTATATAATTCATTCTAGACTCAACCCATTCCCTGAAAATTTCTAACTCGCGAGGGCCATGGTTTCTTGCTTCATGTTGTTTAATATCAGGATTCGGGTTTAACTGATGAGAACGCTTTGTACGACCGTCCTTTATTTGATTTGGTAAAGGATATAGAGCAGGCAAATTACCTATAGCATCTCTTACAGTTCTTTTGGGTTCTTCGCTCTTCTCTAATTGAATAGAGTTGTACAATTCATTCAGGTTAAATATTGAGTTATTCTTAATACCCAATATGATAACACGTGGCCTATTCTGGGGCACATTAAAGTCTACAGCATTCAGTAGTGCATTTGGCATCTCTCTTGGGCTGAGAATTTGGTATCCAATAGAATTAAACGCATCAAAAATTCGGTTTCTTACCGGTATGCCTCCAGGTTTTGCACTAAGTAAACCAGCAACATTCTCGAATACAAAAATGTCAGGTTGAAACTCATCTACAACCTTACAGAAACTCTCAAACAAGTAATTTCTATAGTCATCATTCATCGAATTCTTATCAGTAGCCCTTCCATGAATAGAGTATGCTTGACAAGGAGGCCCTCCGATGATTAGGTTCACATGAGTGTTTCCAATTAGTTCCTTAAGACCAAATAACTTAACAATGTCATCATTAGTAGCTCCATATTGATCAACTGATTCTCTGCTCCAATTACCATGAAGAAGTTCGTCTGTTTTTTGAATATCGAAATGGATGACTTTTTTTCTTGCCGATTCTTCTGTCTCTTTCCATTTGGTAACGAGACGATTCCTTAATGTATCAACCATTGGCTTCTCCCACTCAACATGAGCTAAAGCTTGGAAGCGGTTGGTCTGTAAGAAGCCCTCGGACAGTCCTCCGCACCCCGCGAATAGGTCAATGAATGTATATTTCTTTTTAGAAGCCATTGGTTAATTCAACTCTGTCTTATTATAAAAACAAACTCCAATGCAGTCCCTGCAGGCCGACCAAAGCCTATATAACCGCAAAGGAGTTTGTTATATCGTTCAACTCTCGGTCTTTCGCAGGTCAAGAATTTAAAATATTCTTGTTCCGGACGCAAAGATAAGCATTTTTCTTGAAAAACGGGCATCTCACATATCTAATGATTTCACACAATCCCAAATCTCACAAAAACGCAAATCTGTAATCCGCTGCAAAATTACCCCATCCCAGTGCCATAATTAGGCACTATGAACAGCAAAAACCTTAAAAACACCTCATGACTTTGTCTATCCCTAGAAAATGTTGACAGAATTGAGAGCGATTAACTAAGTTGGTTTACACTATTTTTATCGTTCGCCTAAACTGGGTTGACAGTTTGGCGGTTTTATCACTGAATGGGTTTACAGCTCTTAGTGTATTCTTTGTCTAATTCTTTCCATATGTTTGTGCTATAGAACGTCTTTTTCATGGTTTTGGGATTGTCAGCATCTAATTTTCTAACATGTGTCAGTTTATTGTCCTTTTTTATGCGATTCATGATTTCATTGAACTTCTTATCTCTTTTGAAATCAGAATAACGAGTCTTACATTTTTTCCAAACTTCTGTATATGACAAAGGAAACTTCTTTTTTATATCCTCTTCTCTTACCATAATAGGAAGACCATTTTCGTCATACTTAAATCCCAAAGTATCAAAAGAAGAACCCTTCTTAAAACTAATGTCAATGGATATGGCTATGTCATAATCATCCTCTTCGTCTGTTCTTTCAATACTTCGTTTTATTAAATCCATGTAATTCTTAGCTTCTTCGGTCAATGCTGCTTCTGCTTCAATCTTTGAATTGACATAGGCTAATGGCATCAAATAAAAATTGTATCTGGAAAAATCTAAGTCAATACCATTATTCTTTATGAATGTGAGATAATTTTTAATTGTTGCAAAGCCTAATTCTTGTATTTGGATAGTTATTGGATCCGTATTGATAAAATGAATTGCATTGTCTCTTAATTCGATTAGCGCATAGATGTTTTCATATAAATTGCTATCTATAACTTTAGAGTGTTTCAGATGCTCTATAATTTTCTCTATGGATAATGTTTTTGGATTGCCAGCTCTATTGATGGCAGGTTCCTTTATCTTTGAGTTCGTTCCATCCTTTCTTTTCTTGGAAACCATTTCATAGAGTGTATTCATCTTATATCGGTTCAGCTTCAGATATACAGCTTTTAGGATTAATTCCCAAGCATTTACACACAAAATGGCAAACGAATCCTCACGATAAGCGAAGTTTGGCTTGTTATAAATCTCGATAGCAGCAAGCATACTTGCTATTGATTTATCTAAAAGTGAACGATAGGTTTTGTTTACTTTCATGATTTTTGTTTTTGTTCAAAATCGCCATTGATATTAATAACTGTACTATCTGAGATGTCACCAACCTTTTGTTTGTGACTTTTGCCACCTTTCTTAAAGATTTTAAGAATGGCACCAATTATTGCTGCCAATGCTGTCAGTATAGCAGCAATCCACTTATAATTATTTTGTAAGAATTCTATCATTTTTCTAAAATTATAGGGTTTACAAAACTGGATATAGGAAGCGAAGGCTTCTTTGTGACCTTTGCAATATACTTACTCCCAATATACATGCCCAACATACTCAAACCTATGCAAATCAATTGTTTACTATCAAGCAAATTAAATACGGCCAACCAATTGGGATTTAGTTTGCAAAAATACTTGCGAACTTCATTTTGCGTGAATGGTCTTGTCTGTGTCAATAGTTCCTCAACTAAAGGAATCAAATACTGCTGTCGTCTAGCCCTAAGCCTTTCGAAAAACAATTTACTATTGATATCGCAGAATTTCCAGTAATCCATTCTTTCATTTGTAAAACAAAACATACAACACCCCATATCATCGACGGATTGCATGATTTCTGGGTGGAGTGCCGCATAAGCATCCAGGTCATCCTTGTTACCGCCATCTCTAAAAAACAAATCATATTGTTTTATGAAATGATTCTCCAATGTATCAATGGGATATAAACCAGCAATCATTCGTGTACACTTGTTCTGCAAAATAAAGTCGATATCCAAATTTGATATTTGTGGAGCTTGGTTTATTATTGGCGATAGTTCTTCAAAAGCAGATTCCAGCATAAATGACATAGATGGATGCAACATCTGATGTCTTAAACTCATCAAAGCTAATAGACTCAGAGTGTTGATATTAAGATTGGGAATAAGCTTGATGGCTTCGTTAATAATTGACTGTTCTGTTGTACCATTTTGCGCCTTTAGCTGTTCTATCATTAAATCGACAATGCATTCTTTAACCGTTTCATCTTCAGTTGACACATAACTAATTAATGAATCATGAAGTATTACTTGGGTTGCAGGATTTTGGAATTTTTTGGTTAATTGAGTTGAATTATCTTTGACCAAATTTTCAAAAATACTCTTCAAATATTTGGTAATTTCTTCTTTCGTACTATTTATTGCGACAGATGAGAAAGACTCAAAATCTTTGCGCACAATTTCAATAAGAGTTTGGAGTAAGTCATTATACTCCTTGCCATCGATTGTCACATCACCATTAATGGCAACTACATTAGAATTTGATATATCTCCTATAGCTTGTTTCCTAATATCTAACATAGCTATACTGTCTTTGAATATTCTACAATTATTTAACTTATTATTGACGACAAATATAATAAAAAAAAACAATAATTCCCGTCAAAATCAATAAAAACACATCAAATCAGGCCCAAAACGTGAAAAACGCGGTAATTGTCGGGACATAACCTTATCTCTGTAATGATGAAAAAGGAGATAATAACGGTATTGTCTTCTTATTATTCGAATAAAAGTTTAATTTATTTATAATCAACTAAATAATTATGGAAGAAGAAAAAGAAGGAACTAGAGTTATTCGTGTGTTTGACAATGTGGATGACGTCATTAAAGATATTCGTAGCCATAAAGACGAACCTGGCATGCTTTGGTCACTTGGTGAAGATGATTTCTTGATGAATGTCGCAAATTTAATGTGTCAAATCATACTACAGTATGAAGCTGGCCTGATATCAAAAGATGAGATGGATTTATATCTAGGGAAGAAGGATGGCCTTACAGATGTCAATCCGCTGGATTTCAACTTTTTATTTGTGTCCACCATCAATGGCTGCACCTACACTAGTAGGCCCGAATATATTGATGAAAAAGATTTGGATGACACTTATTCTAAGATACTGGAATTATATAGCGAACTGTCCATCATATATTCGTTTGACAGCATAATCGACCAGATACAGAAAATGGTTACAGATTTTAAGGCTGCTCACGAAGACTTTGACAAAATGACGCAGGATGAAAGAGTGGAACGATTCTGCTCATGGAATGGAGGTAAGGAATATATGAAGGAGGTCTTTTTTGTAAGCCTACTAGACAAATGTAAAAAAGTATATGCTATTTTAAATCATGAATTTAGACGTACAGAAAGAGGACATTAAGAATATCGGCTATGCATGGTATAATGAAGATGGATTCTTGGCGATAATGTGCGACGGGGACACTTGTAACATTGAAGAGATTCTATTGAGATCCATTTTGAAGTGCTTCGGCGATGATTACAAGGTCATTAAGACTGAAGATTTTACTATTTGGGGGGAGAATGGAGAAGAAGACATTTTCGAAATTCTGTTTATCACAAACCTGCCGTATGAGTTATTTGAGAAGATATGATTCAATTAATGCAAGCGCTGTTCTCTTCAATGACGGAGACAGTGCAGCAGCCGATGACAGATTTCCGCAGGTTGTGTCTTGAGGCTGAGAAGAATGAGTTAGATGCGGCGCCGTTTGTAGAGGGTCATGACGGGCAACCTGAATCCCAATACACTGGTGATATTGAGAAATTTGAGGCGAAATACGGGCCTTTGACGGAAGGTATGAGCATCACGGTGCAACTGAAAGACCTACTGTCATTGATACCTAAGAAAAGGAGACGTATTTCTGCTTACAGAGGGTTGGCACAAGAATTGGCCAACAGAGGTATAACCTTAAAAATAATATCAAGAAAAACAAAATGAAGTATAGTCACAATGATGAACTTGAGGAGCGGTATTTCTGTATGGATATTGCAGCCCTCAAACAGCATGATGAGGGATTCAAAACGGCTTATGATGGCGGTAGCGATTATGAGCTGACGATAAAGCTGATGGACCTCTTTGTGATATGTCCAAGGAAACGCCAACGCAAGCAGCAATATAAGCGCTTTGTGAAATATCTGGCGACGAGGGGCATTACACTGAGCATCATCAGCAGGAAACATGATAAAACTACTTATGCTTAAATATTAATTAATTTTTTAAATTCTTCTCTTGTTCGATTCAGGGTGCTGTGAAGCACTCTGGATCTTTTTTTTGCCCCTTCTGCTTTCCGTAATGAAAATTTTAGAATTCAAACCTCCTCAAAATCTTACACATAGATGAAAAGTGAAAAATGGCTTTTCAAGAAAAACAATAATATAAAATTTTTAATAGTAAAACAATGCAGAATTTTGAAATTGAGGTACCTAAAGAGTACCAGTACCTATCTGATTGGACAGATTTTGACAGCATTATGCCACAGGGACATATCATTCTTAACAAATCGATATGCGGATGTGGATGTACGGATTATTACCTTACAAACGACCTGCCGGTGATCCTTGTGAGTCCGAGAAAGGCTTTGATCACAAGTAAACTTAAAGGAAGTAGGACTGCAGGCAAACTGTTCTATTTTGACAGGAGCAACGGTGGTGATGTGAACGACACCATCAATGACATGTGGAATTATTTGAACTATTGCGGACAAAGTCCTTTTGGAGGCCAGCCATTAGTGCCTAAGATCATGGTTACCTATGATTCTTTGCCGTATGTGGTTGGAGCGTTGACTAATTGGAATCTGATGGACCAGTTCACGATCGTTGTTGATGAATTCACTTGCATCTTCACTGACGTCAAGTTCAAAGGATCGGTCGAGGTCAACCTGTTGCACCAATTGGAAACATTGCCGAACAGGATCGTCTATATCAGTGCCACGCCGTTGAAGGATGAGTACCTTAGCGTCCTTGGCCAGTTTCAGAACCTGCCTTATGTGACGCTGCAATGGGACCCGAGCAGGGTTGAGACTGTTAACGTGTATTACTCGGAGATGACAAGCCCTGTTAGCGCAATAGGCCAA
>JAEEGI010006167.1_pt1 | contig 27160 bp, 8 predicted proteins | sample 8958751 | NCBI WGS metagenome assembly JAEEGI01 (sample SAMN16246545, study PRJNA631951) | gut metagenome | biome: gut microbiome; feature: rumen; material: KS-attached | host: Bos | place: Iran: Karaj | collected 2018-10 | reverse complement strand
GTTTTCCATACTCTGCCCGTGTACCCTGTTGCTCACTCTCGAAGATATACCGCCCTACTTCAAAACGTGTCCTCACCTCCGCTACATTTACGGAGTTTGTCACAAACCTCCTTGCCTGTTCTATCAGTCCTGATATACGCTCAAAGAGGGTATCAATTTGTGACACTTCTGTTGCCTCATTCTTCTTCATCTCATTACTTTTATCCATATCTCAATTTATTCTACTCTGAATTTTCTGTTTTGTCTTCAGTTGCAAAGATACGAAATAATTCCTTATTAGCACAAAATTATATCAAACTTCCTTATTTTACCTATTTCCACCTCTTGAAACTTCCTTATTTTCCCATTTTTCACCCTTTAAACTTCCTTATTTTCCACATCAACAAACTGTGCGGTGGTTTTTTATCTATTTTTCAGTGTTTTATATTCTCTCCGTTCTGGTTCCATTAAAGTCGCCAAGCCATTCATTTGCTTTTATTACTTCTCTCCTCTTTCATCTTTCAGCTTATATCTTTTTTGAAAACGGCAGAGTATTCGTTGTGCATCTCTGTAATCCTTTGCTGCACTTGCTCCACTATGCTCTGCGGGGAGAGGACTATCAAGTCTTTCCCAAATGAGGTCAGCTCGCGAGTCAACTCGTAGTTCTCGATGCAGTCAATAGAGAAGAAACGTCCCTCGCACAGCGTGGGGTACTTCTCGCGGAGCACCTTTTCCCGTTCACCACGGATATTGCGCTGTGACTCGTGGATGGGTTTGGTGGCGACATAGTCCTTTGAGCGGTTGCTGACCCAGAACACAATAGTCTGCAAATCCTTGTCTTCATTCAACGTCACGCCTACAATGTCCTCAAACCGCTCGTTGAGGTCGCCATCATACGGTACATAGACATGCGACGGCAATGGCACCACTTTGTCAATGCGGTCGAGGGCAAAGTTCAGCAACTTCCCGCTCTCTTCCGCTGCTGCAATAAGATACCAACGGCGATTGTACTCCTTGAGCAGATAAGGATGTAACGTCACCGTCCGTTCCTCGTCGGGAGTGTCGAAGCGGTGATAGTGCAGTTCTACCACCTGCTGTTGAGAAATGGCCGTGAAGAGCTCGCCAAGCAGAGTGGAGTTTTCCAACGGATTCTTTGTAAAGGAGATTATCTGCCGGTCGGTCTTCACGTTCAAACTCTTTCTCAATGCTTCCAAGCCCTCCAGATTGGGCAGTCCGTCGAACTGACCCAGCAGCGACAATGCCTCAGCAAGCAGATACTTCTCATCCTCCGTCATATCCTTCTTGAAGATGGAGAAAGAGGGGTCGGCATATCGGTGACAGGTCTTCTTGACGGTCTTGTATGGGTTTTTCTGACTTGGAACATCAATCTGGTAATGCTCAATCTCGGCAAGGAAAGGCCCAAATTCCAGATAATGCAGGTCGTCCTGTATGGTGCGAAGGCTTACGGCCGCCTCCTTCTTTTTCATCTCTTCCGAGGTCTTCAACTCCTCCAGTTTCTCGTTGACAAGCTGACACAACTCCTTGGAAGAGTAGTTGTGATGGCGGTTGGCCAACAGGCTGTCCAGTATGTAATATCGCGTCAACGCGTTCTTATTAGCGGGCATAATATTCTGTTTTTTTGTCTGCAAAAGTACAAAGGTCATGCGCAATCTATCTGCGCGGCAAATCAACTATTCTCTCTATTCTGTTTTCATTAAAATCGTCTATCCATTCTTTTAAAAGCAATTGCAAAGATACTAATATTTTTCCACATGTCATAATAATGGTTCCACGCATTCGAGATTAATAAAAGGTGGACAAAGGTAGGCATTTGATAGGGTATCATCTTTCTGCCGATTGGGGGTGATGACTCTTTCGGTCGCGACACCATACAAGAATACTTGTACAATGTAACCTCTAAAAAAATGCCCCTAAAGTGGCATTCGTGATAATCATTAAAAGACTTCTATAAATTAGTCCGTAGGACTATTCGCTTAATAGCTAACAATTATCGCACAACAACAAATACCCCGTAGGGGGTCTCGATAAATGTTTTTATAGAACCCACCATTATTGAATATTTAACACGAACTGCCATGTAATGACCATAAATTCATGACAATTAACGATAATTCGTGTTTGAAAAAATCATTACCATGAATGCTCATTGCTATGCAATGATTTGTTTGAATAATTATTGGAGGTTGTCACATTGTTTTGAACCCAAATCGGTCATTAGGGTTTATGTCAAATCTGAGATTATTCGTTGGAAGGCTACGGGTACTGTGGCTCGACATGAGACAGGATCGGCGAGCTCCACCTTTCGTTGTCCGACTTCACTATTGCGCGGAGTGAATCGTTCAGCCCGATGCGGATGCCGAGGGAAACGCTTCCCCGGTACGTGGTATCTTTGTAAGAGTCCTTTTCAAACCGGACGCCGTATGAGACGCTGTCCTCCCACAAGTATTCGTCCGCCGGGATGAGTGCGTCGCCACTCTCGATAAACTCACAGGCCAACCAGCCGTATCTGTTCACCGCCGTACCTCCGACATACCGATAGCTCCCCAGCGAATCAAACACCCGGTAGTCGAACCGTATCGTCGTGTCGCCAATCCATTTCACCAAGAGAAGATAATGGTTCGTGCTGTCCCAGTATTGCCTGTCCCATTCCACATAGTCATCCGGTTTCTCCTCTTCGGCAAAAACCTCTTCTGTACCCTTCGCGGCTTTATTATTACATGCAACCGACAGCACCGACACCGCCAGCGCGACAAGTAAAAACACTGTTCTATATTTCATTTCTTCTGCAATTTGACAATGCAAAATTACGTTTTTTTTCAGAACTGTGGATTTCCTGCGCGTTATTATCGTATTAACCATTGTGCCACAACTTGATAATCCATTTCAGATGGCAAATGTTGATAACTCATTTCCTGTTATTAGAAAAGTATTGTGTACTTTAGCAGTCTGAAAAAAAATAGCACCATCGCGGTAATCATTTGTTAATGTCAAACTTATAAAGAAAAGCACCCATGCAGTCCGACATGTTTTTAGATTTTGGTAGTGATAATCAACACATTAGGCCGAAGACATATACACAATACAAGCCTGATGAGATTATGAAATCGTCCATCGAATACTTTGGCGGCGACGAACTTGCAGCCAATGTATGGATGAATAAATATGCCCTGCGCGACGACGACAAGATTTACGAGCTGAACCCCGATATGATGCACCACCGTCTGGCGTCGGAGTTTGCCCGCATCGAGCGCAACTACCCCAATCCCATGTCGGAGGAGACCATCTATGAGTTGCTGAAAGATTTCCGCTATGTCATTCCACAGGGCAGCCCCATGTCGGGCATCGGCAACGATTTCCAGGTGGTGTCGCTGTCGAACTGCTTTGTGATAGGCAACAGCGGTGCCAGCGACTCGTATGGCGGCATCATGAAGATAGACCAGGAGCAGGTGCAGCTGATGAAACGTCGCGGCGGTGTGGGACACGACTTGACCCATATACGTCCTGCGGGCAGCCCGGTGAAGAACAGCGCCCTTACCTCCACAGGTATCGTCCCCTTTATGGAGCGATACAGCAACACCACCCGCGAGGTGGCACAGGGCGGCCGTCGCGGTGCACTGATGCTGAGCATCAGCATCAAGCACCCCAATGCCGAGCAGTTTATCGACGCCAAGCTGGAGCAGGGCAAGATTACGGGTGCCAATGTGAGCGTGAAGATTACGGATGAGTTTATGCGGTGTGTGCGCGACGGCAAGCCGTTTGTGCAGCAATACCCTGTCGACTCGCCCAATCCGCTGGTGCGTCAGGAGATTGATGCCCGCAAGCTGTGGAACAAGATTATCCACAACGCCTGGGCCTCGGCAGAGCCCGGCGTGCTGTTCTGGGACACCATCCTGCGCGAGAGCGTGCCCGACTGCTATGCCGACTTCGGCTACCGTACCGTCTCCACCAACCCCTGCGGCGAGATACCACTGTGCCCTTACGACAGCTGCCGTCTGATAGCCGTAAACCTGTTCAGCTATGTGGACAATCCCTTCACGCCCGAAGCCAGCTTCAATTTCGACAAGTTCCGCGACCATATCGCCAAGGCGCAACGCCTGATGGACGACCTTATCGACCTTGAGCTGGAGAAGGTGAACAAGATTCTGGCCAAGATTGACAGCGACCCCGAGAGCGACGACATCAAGAGCGTGGAGCGCAACCTGTGGCTCAACATCAAGATGAAATGCCTCGAAGGCCGCCGCACCGGCTTGGGCATCACCGCCGAGGGCGACATGCTGGCCGGCATGGGTCTGCGTTACGGCACCGACGAGGCCACCGACTTCGCCGTCAAGGTGCAGCGCACCCTCGCCTGCGCCGCCTACGGTTCCTCGGTCAACATGGCCAAAGAGCGCGGCAGTTTCCCCCTCTACGACGCCAACCGCGAGAAGCTGAATCCTTTCATCCAGCGCTTGGCCGAGGCCGACCCGAAACTCTACACCGAGATGGTGCAGAACGGCCGCCGCAACATCGCACTGCTCACCATCGCCCCCACAGGCACCGTGAGTATCTGCACCCAGACCACCTCGGGCATCGAACCAGTGTTCCTGGTGAGCTATAAGCGCCGCAAGAAAATCAACCCCAACGATAAAGACACCTCGAAACACAAAGTGGTCAAGGACGAGAACGGCGACTACTTTGAAGAATACAACGTACTGCATCCCAAATTCGTCGATTGGCTGAAACTGAAAGGCTACACCAAAGAGCAGATCGACAGCCTAGATGACAAGGAACTTGACCGCCTCATCGCCGAATCGCCCTACTACAAAGCCACCTCGGCCGACATCGACTGGGTGAACAAAGTAAAAATGCAGGGTGCCATCCAGAAATGGGTAGACCATTCCATCAGCGTCACCGTCAACATCCCGAAGGAAACTACGGAGGAAATAGTAAGCACAATCTATCAGACGGCATGGGAATCGGGCTGCAAGGGCTGCACCATCTACCGCGACGGGTCGCGCCACGGTGTACTCGTATCGAAAAGCGAGAACAAGAACTGCAACGACAACGAGTTCAACGAGAACAAGGCACCCAAACGTCCCAAGAAACTGGAGGCCGAGGTGGTCCGTTTCAAGAACGAGAAAGAGGACTGGATTGCTGTGGTGGGCATGTACGAACACCGTCCTTACGAGATTTTCACCGGACGTGCGGAGAACTTCGTCCTGCCCAAATGGGTGGAGAAAGGCTGGGTGATACGCGTCAAAGAGAAAGGAGACGAGCACGCCCGCTACGACTTCCAATTCCTCGACCAAGACGGCTACCACGTCACCATGGAGGGCCTTTCGCGCATGTTCAAGAAAGAGTACTGGAACTATGCCAAGCTCATCAGCGGTATCCTGCGCCACGGCATGCCCATCCCCAATGTGGTGGACCTCATCGGCAAACTGAACTTCGATGTCGACAGCATCACCACCTGGTCCAACGGTGTGGCCCGTGCACTGAAACGCTACATCAAGGACGGCACCGAGACCGGCGAAACCTGTCCCGACTGCGGAGGGAAGATCATCTACACCGGCGGCTGCAAGAGCTGCCCCAACTGCGGTTGGTCGAAATGCAGTTAACCTTCCCCCTAAAAATGCACCAAAAACCCACTCAAACGGCTGATTGAAACGGGTTAAAACACAAACAACAACACACCCCTTCAACCAGAAAAAGCGACAGGCAAACAGCACGTAGAACCGTGCAACAATAATTGGAAACCAATACTTTATTGACATTTTTGATATCACAGCGGAAACCTCCTCACGGGGAGGTTTCCCTTTTTATTCAAAAACCAATCCTATTATTTGAAAAAAAAGTCGTACCTTTGCAAGATTTAATGTATAAGAAACATCATCAATAATCTATGCAATACAACAATAGACTCCGTTCCATCGGGATTCTCATACTGCTCACTGCCCTCCTGCCCAGTGTGTCGTTTGCACAACAGGTGGTAGTAATGCCCCACCATGGGTCAGACACGTTGACTATCAACCGGCAGAACTGCTATACCATACTCGACCCCGGTGGCTTTTCAAACTATTCCAACAACGAGGATTCGTGGCTCTTCATTGTATCCACGTCGGGGCCTTTCCGTCTGAAAGTGAATTATCAAACGGGGGTAAACGCCGACTGCAACGACTTCGTCCGCATTTACTACGGCAACGACACCAATAACTACAATCGCCAATACTGCGGCTCTGGGTCGGCCACATGGCAGAGCCATGACTACTGGTGGCGGCACCCCGACACTTGTGCGTTGATTCATTTCCACTCCAACAACTATGCTTCGTTCCGCGGCTACGAGATAGAGGTTGAATATCCTAACAGCATCTCCGACTGGGATGCACAGTCCTATGCCGACAGCAGCATGACCATCACCTGGCAGGACAACGCCAGCGAAGCCACCGAGTGGACTATCACCTACTTCTGCGACGAGGACTCGCTCATGACCGCCACCAGCAACACCACCTCGGTAACCCTTACCGGCTTGCGCAACGACACGTACTATGGCTATTATATCAAAAACAACGCAGTGCCGTGCATGGATATCTCCCGCCAGTACTTCATAGTCCCCAACAGCCAGCACAACCTCTACAACACCCCCGGCGGCACGCATTTCAACTTGACCAGCGACACCTGCTACACCATCAACGGTGTGTCCGGACCCGGCAACAACCGGCTTTCCTCCGGGTGGGTTGGCATGAGCCTCTCCTCCACCGACAGCACAGGATTCTATGCTGACGGATGGTATAAGATGGGGGGAGGAGACTATTACAGCTACTCCTGGTCGGCGGATGACGTAATTGGCTCCGGACGCTCTTCATGGGGCGACAACGGCAACCGCAAACCGCACAGAATATACTTCCCCTTTGGCAATGCAGGATTCACATTTGCATACAACTACAAGTTCCACTACCGCATAGTGTGGGAGAACAACCGCATCATCACCCCCACAGTCACCGGCCTCACCGCCACCACGGCTACCATCCAATGGAGCGACACCTCGCAGTCAACGCAATGGACTGTCCGCTATACCGACAACGAGAGCGACTGGACCACACGCACTGTCACTACCCCCAGTCTCACGCTGACAGGTCTCACCCCGGGCACACAATACATCTACACCATCGAAGGCAACATCACCTCGCCCTGTGTCACTCCCTTCCGTCACGCCTTTATCACCACCGGCTCTGCCGACACCCTCATCATGCCCTACCGCAATAACGACACCATTACGTTGCAACCCGGTAGCTGCTACACGGTAGTGGATGCCGGAGGCGGAAACCACAACTATTTCCAGGCCGACTACTCCACCTACACCTTCCACACCGCCAACGGCAAAGGTTTCTGGTTGAAGGGATGGTACAATGTCCCAGGCCCCGACCGCCTGTTTGTCTATTACGAAGGCGGATGGCACAGCTATGACGGCAACAACAGCCAATATGAAATCTACTGTGCCGATGGCTCCTGCACCATTGGTTTCACCTCCGACTGCGATGACAACGGCATCGGTTTCGAGTTCAGCATCATCCAGATGGACACCGCCATCAGCCAGCTGCATGCTTCCAACATCACTACCACCGGCGCCACCCTCTCGTGGACCGACCCCGACCCCTCAGTCACCGGTTGGCGGCTCTACTACGGCAACGACGAGGACAACTTCGCCTCCATCACCACCACTACCCCCACCGCAACCCTCACCGGACTAACCCCTGGCACACAGTATGTCTACTATGTCACCCGCCAAGGAGCTGAATCGCAGTGCTCATACTCCGACCGCCGCGCCTTTATCACCCAGGGTGTCCCCGAGAACACCGCCATCATGCCCTACCGTGGTATCGACACCCTCGTCGTCACTCCCGGCACCTGCTACACCATCTACGATGCCGGCGGCAAAGACCACAACTACTTCAACAACGACACCAGCCAGTTGATTATCGTCACTGCCGACCACAGCAATTTCTTCGTCACCGGCGAGTTCGACTACGAAGATATGCGCGATCTGCAGTACAATGGCTACGACGGTGAGGACCACCTAGGGATGGGGACCGACCCCTACAACAGCGAGAGCCTCAACGTCGAAGTCGACGGATACTACACATGGTACAACAACGCCCAAGTACGTGCACAAAGCAGTAATGGATTCCTCCGTATACGTTGGCGCTCCAACCAGAAGAATGTCCGCCGAGGGTTCTTCATCCATATCGACCTGGACACCGTCCCCATCGAAGATGTAAGATTCACCCATGTCAAGCAACACTCTGCCGAAATTCAGTGGACAGACAATAGCGGCTACACTGGTCCCTGGTATGTCGGCTACTCCTCCGGCACCTCTTGGACCACATTCTCCTCAAACACCAACCAAACCACACTCAACAACCTCCTCCCCGGCACCAAGTATCAACTACGCATCAGCCGTACCCCTTTCACCGAAGGCTGTAACCTCCAAACCCATCACTTCACCACCCTTGGAGCCAACGACATCGTGATGAACTCCCACTCGCGCGACACCGTCTGGGTCACCCCAGGCGAATGCTATACCGTCTACGACCCCGGTGGAATAGGCGACTACTACTCCAGCGACTCCTCCACCGTCGTCATCCGTTCCACCACGGGACTCGGATTCCGGCTCCAAGGTAGCACCGATGTCTCCGACCGGCTCTCATTCAACAGCGACGGCACTGGTGGTAATTACCACTATTGGGGACTCGACAACTGGTATTCCGACGGCATCGCCTACCTCACCCTCAAGAGCAACGAAGCCATCAACAGCTCCGGCTTTGTCCTGCACATCACCTTCTACCCCACCCTAAACGCACTCGACACCCTCTGGATGACCGACACCTCCATGGCCATCACCTGGCAGGACACCTCTGTGGCCAACCAGTGGACCATCACCTACGGCACGCACATCGACTCCCTCCGCACCATCACCACCACCACCAACCAGGCCACCCTCACAGGTCTGAAACGCAACACACAATGCTACCTCCAGATTGAAAGCAACTTCAGCTCCAATGCCTGCGTCATCCCATCCATCTACGGCATCCGCATGCACCACGACCCCGACATCTGGCTTGCACAATACCAAAACTACTACCTCAATCGATGTGGACGTCACTCCCATGTCGATAATACCACCGACTACCTCCCCGTCTCCGAATGCATACACCTCTACGACAATGGCGGACTCAATCCACCCTTCCCCGACCATGAGGGGACGCATTACTTCTATTCCGCCGATGGCCGGAACCTCTCTCTCCAAGGGCAATTCAACCTCGGTGCCAGCAGTCTTAATATCAATGCCAGTCCCACCTACACCAGTTATGGCGGCATCGGCAACCTCTTTGTCTCTTCCGACAACGGCCATGTCGAGATATACACCCGAACCGATGGCCAACCCCATAACAACGGCGAGGGCTTCGACTTCAATGTATTGATGAACTATGCCATCTACCAAATCACCGCCTCCAACGTCACCTGCAGCACAGCCCACCTCACCTGGATTGATACCTCCGGTGCCTCCCAATGGTGGATTGCCTACGGCGAAGCGGAGACCAGTCTCGACACCGTCACCACCACCACGCGCAGCTATGATTTCACCAACCTCGTTGCCGACCGCCAGTATGTCTGCTACCTCTGGAGCAACGAAGAACTTGACGACTGCAAAGCCCCTGTCAAGAAATACTTCATCACCGCCTGCGACACCACTATCATCATCGTACCCTGCAACCAGGACTCCTCCCGCATCCTCAACATCAACGAATGCTATATCATCCAAGACCCGGGGGCTGTCAACAACTATCATTACAACAATAACGAGAGCCTCCATCTGCACACCAATACCGGCGACCCCATCACCCTCCGTGGCAGTGCTCACATCCGCGGGGGCGACTACCTCTCCATCTTGGACGAAGGCTCTTGGAACTGGTTATGCTACAGATGGAGCGGCGACGACGACCATTTCGAGGTCCATTCCAACACCGGACACATCCGTATTGAATACCACTGCAACGGCGACACCCTCTCCTCCTCCGGCTTCCAGTTCGATGTCTCCTTCAACACCATCGGCAACATCCGCGCCGACCTCATGACCGACTCCACCTGCCGCATCCGCTGGGACGACCACAGCACTGCCACCCAATGGACCTTCTGGTATGGCTCCGACCGCGAACACATGGACTCCATTGCCGTCAACAGCAAGACCGTCCACCTCGAAAACCTCGTCGACGGCACCTACTACTACGTCTACATCACCAACAATGCCGTTGAGTGCATCGACACCACCTGGTTCGAATTCTGTGCCGGTGGCGACAACTGCATCGACTTCGCCAACCTCTACTCCTGCCACACCATCTGCCGCACCGGCGATTTCGGAAACCCCGACAGCTACCAGGGAGTTGTCGACTACGGTCCCGAGAACATGTATTCCCGCCACACCGTCATGCTCGACACCACCTACCGCGACCCACGCACCGGTGGCATGCTCCGCTCCATTCCCGAAGGCCACGACCACTCCGTCCGCCTCGGCAACTGGAACTACGGTGGTGAAGCCGAAAGCATCTCATACGAATACATCGTCGACACCGCCTCTGCCGACATCATGCTCCTGCGCTATGCCGCCGTGCTTGAGAATCCCGGCCACGACCCGCAGTCCCAGCCCCGTTTCCAGTTCACCATCACCGACGAATACAACAACCCCCTCGACACCCGCTGCTACGCCGCCGACTTCGTCTCCTCCGACCAACTGGACTGGAACGTGTACCATTACGACACCAACACCGTCCTCTGGAAAGACTGGACTGCCGTGGGTGTCGACCTCGAACCCCTCCAGGGCCGACGCATCTACATCAAACTCACCACCTACGACTGTGCAGAGACAGGCCACTTCGGCTACGCCTACTTCACCCTCGAATGCGACCAGAAATACATCCGCTCAGGGGCATGCGGCATAGTCGACAGCAACAATTTCACCGCCCCCGAAGGCTTCCGCTACCGCTGGTACAATATCGACAGCGCCAACGTCACCCTCGACACCACACGCGAATTCTTCAGCAACCAAACCGGTGTCTACCGCTGCCGTGCCTCCTTCATCGGCGACTCCAGCGCCTCGTGCTATTTTGAAAAAACCGCCATCGTGGGCAACATCTTCCCCTTTGCCGAGTTCGACTACCAAGCCATCGACACCATAGGCTGCCGCGTCAAGCTTCGTTTCCAGAACCTCAGCCGTGTGGCCACCGACCCCTCCTACACCATCCTCTCCAACATGGAGTGCGACTCCTACATCTGGGACTTCGGCGACGGCACCACCTCCTACTCCCGCCACCCGGCCCACATCTTCAACCCCGGCTACTTCAACGTCCGCCTCACCGCCTCACTCGCCGGCGGCACCTGCACAAAGGACACCGTCATGCGCATTGCCATCCCCTCGCCCTGCATCCAATACGACACCCTCTACCCCGTCATCTGCAACGGCGACACCTTCCAGCTGGGCGACTCTGTGCTCACCCTCCCAGGCGAATACATCGTCCGCCAAGTATTCCGGTCCGACAGCATCCGCGAGTCCTTGGTATACCTCACCGTCAACCCCGTCCACGACTTCTATATCACCGACACCCTCTGCACCAACCAGGAGTACAACCGCTACGGCATACACATCCCCTCCGGCTCCGACCCCTACACCACACAACACTTGGTCAGTGCCTACCAAAACATCTACTCATGCGACAGCGTCTATCATCTCACCCTCCTCACCAGGCCTGCCTTCGAGGTGCAAGACACTGCCATCGCATGCGATGACCTCGGCTACACGCTCTACAACCGAACCGTCTACGAATCGGGCAACTACATCGACAGCCTCCACTCCACCGCCGGATGCGACAGTGTCGTTCATCTCGCACTCACCGTCTTCCACGCCTACCACTCCTACACCACCGACACCGTATGCGACGGTATAGTCTATCCCTTCCTGGACACCCTCATCACCACCGCTGGCGACTATACCCGCTCCTTCCCCACCATCCATGGCTGCGACAGCGCCTTCCATCTGGCGCTCACCATGTACCCGCGCTACGACTTCTACGACACCGTCTACCTCTGCCCGCGACAACCCTACTATCACAACAACCGCACCTACTTCGCACCCGACATCATCATCGACTCGTTCATTACCGTCAACGGTTGCGACAGTATTTACACCACCACCCTTCTTCGCAACGACGACCTCTTCAAACCGCTCTGGGAGGTGTCCGACGACACCCTCCACTGGGTAACCCTCGCCGACACCCTGTGGGAAGGCTGCTCGCCCTACACCCTCTACTTCCGCAACCGCTCCACCCATACCGCCTCCAGCATCTGGCATTTCAGCGACACCACCATCCATTCGCAAGGCCCCAGCCCTTACGACTCCCTGGCCTTCTTCACCCATACCTTCGAGACCGGCCGCTACACCTTCTACCTCAGCATCGCCGACTCCACCGGATGCACCGACACCCTCTTCAACCCCACAGGTGTCCACGTCATCCAATCGCCCACAGCCGACTTCTACTGGGATTCCACACTCGTCTCCGAGCTGCATCCATGGACAGCGTTCCACAACACCTCCATACCGCTCGACTCCACCTGCTCCTCGCTATGGCTGTTCGAAAAACAACCCGACAACCCCGACGACCTCGACACTGCCTACGTCACCAACCCCGCCTACCGCTGGGACACTGTCGACATGCAGCTGCCCGCCTCCTACCTCGTATGGCTTATCCTCACCCAGCAGAACATCGGTCTCACAGGCGACACCCTCTTCTGCTCCGACACCGTGTCCGACACCGTCAAGATTGTCCCCTCCACGCTGCAATTCCCCAACATCGTCACCCCGAACAACGACAACTACAACGACCGGTTCACCATCGGCAACCTGTTGGAGTACAACCGCTACCCATACAACAAGCTGACCATCTACGACCGCTGGGGACACACCGTATACGAGGTCAACAACATCAGTCAGGAAGAACACTTCTGGGATCCCAACAGCACCAACGCCCCCGACGGCACCTACTACTACCGTTTCGTCGGCCAAGGCAGCGACGGCTCAGTACAGCACAACGGTGTCATCGAAGTGTTGCGCACTCCCTGATTTCCTAAAGCAGACGCAATGACCCAGGACTCAAACCCCATACCAAAAAGGGTGGAAAGCACCAAGCTCTCCACCCTTTCTCTTTCAAACGACAACCTCCAATAATTATTCAACCCAAATCGGTCATTAGCCGACTTATCAATCGGGATAACCACACTCAGCTGACGGCTTGCACGACCCACTTGGGCCGTTCAATCTCGGCTCGATGTTGCCTGCTTCTAGGCTTGTTTCCCGTTATCATATCGAGTAACGAAGCTATAACGATACTGTAACAATGCAGGATTGAACGGCCCCTCTCCGTAACGAGGGGAAAACGTTGCCGCTCCACGGCGCAGGGCGGGTAGGCAGAACAAGGTACGGGGCAGGGCTAATCCCCGTGCGTTGCACGATTCGGCAATTACTACGGAGTTTTCGGTTTCCTAACGACCGATTTAGGTTAAACAATCGGCCAAGAAGGCCGGAATGATTGTCGTTAGGAAAAAACAGGGGGCACCCGCTGGGTGCCCCCTCTTCGGAGTGGTGTGGCGGAGCCGTTGTCAAGGCAGACACAAGAGGCTGAAGTCACTGTATTGCTACGGGTGGTTAGCGAACCACGAGTTTGCGCACGATGTTGATGTTGTCGCCCACGATGCGGACAAAGTAGGCACCCTGGGCAAGTCCCTCCACAGTCATCTGTTTGGTGCAGTCGGCCGAGCAGGAGAGCTCGTCGGAGGCTACAGTGCGTCCGTTCATGTCAACCACTGCTATGCGCACCAGTCCGTTGGCGCCGCTGACGCTGATGGTGGTCTCCGTGCTAGCGGGGTTGGGGTAGATGGTGCAGGACACATCGCCTTCAACATCGGATATGCCTACATAAGGCAGGGTAGTGAACGAGACTCTGGACCATGAGCTGAAGACATCGTCGGAGCAGACCGAACGCACGTAGGCATCATATCCTGTCTCATCTTGGAGACCGACGATGGTGAGTGTGGGTTCAGTTACAGTGACCGTCGTGCCGGCACCTACGTCAAAACCGTTGAGGCCATACTCCACTTCCCAACGGGTGGCATCGCCCTGGGGTGTCCATGCGATGATGGCTGAGCAATCGGTGATAACACTGACGGACACATTGGCTACAGGCTGGCAGGAAGAGGTGCTGAAGGGCACGGCTTCGCACCAGTCGCTATAGGTGGTGGCGGAGCAAGCCGAACGCACACGGACATTGTAATCCATCTCGGAGTAGAGTCCACTGATGGTGACATTGGAACTATACACAGTGTCGAAGATATTGACGACAGAGTTGTAGACATTGACTACATAGGCCAACGCATGGTTGGTGACGTCGGGTGTCCAGGTGACGGTGACGCTCTCGAAATCGACATCCGAGATGGAGAGATTCTCCGGCACGAAGCACACAAGGGTGTCGGTGATGCAGTTGGAGGTAGTCCAGAAGGAGATGGAGGTGTCGCTGCAGATACTGCGGATGCGGTAGGTGTACTGCGTGGTGGGTTCAAGGCCAGTGAAGGTGTAGGTATGGCTGCTGATGCGTGTGGGGGCAGGCCAGGTGGTGGCATCGGCGGGCTTGATGGCTACGTCGAAGTTGGCGGCCGGACTGGTCCAGGTGACAGCAACGGAGGTGGCCCCTACATTGGCATTGGCGACAGTGGGACGGGTGCAGGTCTCGGAGCCATACACAACGATGCTGTCGAGCAGGATGCCAAGACCGAAGCCGGAGTGGGCCATAAAGGCCACCTGATAGGTGGAGGAGGTGTTGGGCAGCATGACGGTGTCAGCCTGCCAGTGGTCGATATTCGAGTTCCACGAAGCGAGGTAGTGCCATGCGGAGTCGGGGGCGGTACGGTAGAGCACTGCGAGGGTGTCCTGGTCGGAGCCCCAAGCGGGCTGGGCATGGTAGAACGTCATCATGACGGCGTCCTCACTCTGAATGTCGAGCATGGGCGTGATGAGGTAGGTGGTGTAGGAGTTATAGCTGTTGCAGGTGAAGCGTGCATTGTACCTGCCGGTAGCAGCACCCGAAATACCGCCGTAGGCGTTGCCGCCCCAGCCGGTGGTCCAGGCCACAGTGCCGCGCATGTAGTACTGATCCCAGCACGAGATGCCGTTTTCGAAGTCCTCAACCCATGGGAACTCGGTGATGATGCTGTCGCAGCCGGTGAGGCAGGTGGTCGAGGCCATAAAGCCGGTATCGTCAGCACCGCAGATGGGACGGACATAGATGTCGTATGAGGTGGCGGGGGCAAGGCTGTTAAGGGTGACCGCGCTGGTGGTGACCGTGGTGGTGGTGCCTGTGCCGCGCGAGAATCCAGTCACACCATATTCAACAATCCACGAGCTGGCAGCACCGGCCGACCAGCTGACGTCGATGGAATGAGAACTGGTGGCGGTAGCGGTGAGGTTCTCGGGGGCGGGACATGTGAGGAGGTCGAAGAAGATGTTGTCGATGGCAGCGGCGGGAGCAGTGCCAAAATGATTGTCGTTAATCCAGACAATGGTGAGGTAGTAGTTGCCGGCAGGTATCTGGACCGAATTCTCCTCGTGCTGCCAAGTGTTGTGCAGGTTCTTCTTGCCGCCGTCGAGGGCAATCCAGCCAGTGGGCAGGGTGTTGCTGTAGCGGTTGATGGCGGTGAAGGAATTGGTGAAGTCGTATTCCTCGGGGACGAGAGCCAGACGCATCAGGTCGTAGCTGCCTTCACCCTGGCAACGCCAGTCGTAGCTGATGGCATACGAGCTGTCGTAAGGCACCTGGAGGTAGGTCATGGCGAAGGAGATGGACTGGTCGGTGATGGTGTAGGCGTTGGTGACACCGCCGTCGTTGGTGACATACATGCTGCGGCTGCCGCCGTGGTTGACAGCAGAACCCGTGAACCAAGTGTTGGAGCCTGAGCGCTGGTAGACGGAGAAGAGGTTGGTAGTGTCCTCAAAGTCGTTGACATAAGGCAGGTAGTGCGGGTCGGAGGCAAGGGTGGTGGTGGAGGCGGTGATATAGTCGCTCATGCCCTCAGCACAATTGGCGTAGACCCATACATAGTAGGTGGTGAGACCGGTGAGACCGGTGAAGGAGTAGTGTGTGGCGGTAGTGGTGCCGGTGAAGAATGCCGTGGCGGGGTTATTCTCAGTACCGATTTTGACAGTATAGCTGCCACGGTTGGCGGTATCAGTCCATGCGACGGAGAGGCGCGACATGCCGACAGTATCGAATACGATGTTATTTACAGAGTCGCAGGGGTTGGGGACATGGACGCGGAAATCATCGAGGAAGATGGTATAGCTGCTGCCGGTAGCACGGAAAGCGATACGGTTGCCGGTGCCGCTATAATTGATGCGCAGATAATAGGGGTTGTAGACAAAATAGCCCGAGTAGTCGAGCTCGATGGTGTCGAGCACCACGAAGTGGGAATCGCCTTCCCATACACCCAGTTCAAACGCATTGGGGGCATAGTAGCTGTAGCTTGCGGCATAGAAACTGACCTCGAGGCCGTCGATGGTGTCGATAGCCGGAAGGGCGAAAATCTCGGTTTGGCCATTGTCGCTCTCCATCTCGAAATAGACATTGCCGTTATGGGCATTGTAGGAATAGTTATAGCACGATGGGAAGCTGCCGGAACCGCTTGTGCCGGACATAGGCGCCTGCCAGCAGTTGGGGAGGTCGCCGGTGGCATAGCTCTCGAAATCCTCTACCAAGGGCAGGGCGCTGCGGCTCATCACATCGCAAGCAGTGCGAGCCGATACCGAACTATAAGGCACCTCGGTAGTGGTGGCGCAGAGACTACCCACACGGAAGGCATAGGCGGTATTGGCAAAGAGGCCGGTAATGGTGTAGGTGTTGGCGGAAGTGGTGGCCACGGCGACAGTCCAGGCGGTGTCGGCAACAGCGCGATACTCCACTACCCAAGCAGTCTCGGTGAGGCCGGGCACCCAGTTGAGCGTGACACTGGTGGAGGTGACGGCACCGACAGTGACACTGGGGGGTACACAGCTGGCATCGCCGCAAGGGGCAATGAAGAGCACATCGGGACGGTTGCCCGTGGCAGTAAGCGAAGCGGAGTTGTTCAATGGGTCGTAGTTGGTGCCGTCGCCATAGGCATAAAGGGTGTGACCCGTTTGGCCGCTGGTGGCCTGCCAGTTGGAAGTGGAGGAATAGCTACCGGTGTTGTCGTCGAAGGTGAGAAGGAGATTGGTAGTGGTATTGGGTCTGACCCATGGAGTGGCAAAGGTGAAGGTGTTCCACCCTTGCTGCACGGAGCAGGTGCCGGCGTACACTATCTTGGAGCTGTCCATGGGTACGTAATCGCTGGTGCCGCTGAGGACGGTGCGGGTGGTGGTGTCGAGGAAGATGACCACATTACGGCTGGTGGACGGGCCTGAAGCCTGATAGAGTTTGATGCCAAAGATGGTGTCGGTGAGCGAGACCACTTCGATGTTGTCGTACAGAATCTGGCAGAGGGTGTACCTGTAGTAGGTATTGATGGGATAGTTGCTCACGGTGGTGTTGCCTTCGCCAACCACAATCTCACCGCCCACGTAGCAGGTGGTGGTGAAGTGGAGGCCTTCGGGGTTGCTGACTTCGGTAGCGGAACAGATGGCCGTGACGGTGACATAGTAAGTGGTGGTCTGAGTGAGGCCAGCTATCTGATAGCTGCGCACAGTGTCCGCCACCGTGTAGGTAGTGGAGGACGACAGGGCAGTGTCGGTGACGGTGATGGAGAAGCCTTGGGGCGTGATGATGGTGCCATACTCCCAACTGATGATAGCCGACGAACCAGCCACATTGCTGACTTCGACATTGTAGACGGGGTTGCATGAGGAAAGGGGCTCGCAGCTGACGGAGAGTGCATAGCCCGAAGCGGTGTAGTAATCGCTGTAGCCGTTGGCGTTGAACTTGATGGTGACAGCACCCTCGAGCGAGACAACATTAAGGGTGTCCTGACCGGTATAGGTGCCCAGCACACGTCCAGTAGTGCCTGCACCCTCGTAAATGGTGAGCTCGCCATAGGTGGCGGAGGTGGAATAGGTATGATAGCTACCACGGATGCGGATGGTCTGGGTGTTGTCGGTGGGATAGACCACAAGGATGGAGTTCTGGCTATAGGAATAGTTGCCGTTCAGACCGCCATCGTCAACAATGGTGCCGCCGCACATGGAGACGGTGTCGCTAGTGCTGGCAGACATCACATAGAGGTTGGGACGGGCGGTGTAGGGTCCCTGCCAATAGCTGCTCGAGCCCGAGCAGAGGGTGCGGACATAGAAGTCGTAGGTGACAGAGTCTGCAAGACCGGTAATGGTGACGGAAGGCACAGTGACAGTGACTGTATTGGCCACAACTGTGTCGGGATCGAATCCCTCGGGGCCGTAGACCACCTCCCACGACGAGCCGAGGGTGTCGGTCCATGCCAGGCTCATCTCGCCCGAGGCGGTGCCGGTGGAGACCAAATTCTCGGGATAGGCACACGAGTTGACTTCGCGGATGGTGATATCGTCGATATAAACATAGTTGTAGCCACCAGAAAGTTTGCGGTAGACAACAAATCCGGTATCGTCAGTATTGAGATGGCTGAAAGAAACGGTATACTCAGTCCAGGCTGTGGTCATAGTGAAAGTATCGACCCACACGGCACTGGTGGTCACAGAGTCAAGATTGGTGACATAGCCAACAGCCACTTGCATATTGGAATTGCTGGATTCGCGACCCCAGAACTTGGTTTCGATGGTGTTGATGGGTTGTTCGATACGAGGCGATGCGACGGAGATGTGGGTGCTGTAGTTGTAATGATACAGTCCGTAGCCACTGCGTCCGGCACTGGTGCTGATGGAGGGATAGCTGCCTGAGGATTCGGTGATGCGCCAGCAGGATGGGAATCCCCCGCCATAGCTGTCGAAATCCTCAACCAAGGGCAGATGCGTGGTGCCGCAGGTGGTGCGGAAGCTGAAGTAGGTGCAGTTGCTGGTATCGCCTGCCGAGCAGATGTTGTAGAGGCGGCCCGAGTAATAAGTGTTGGGCATCAGACCGGTTATCGTGTAGACCGTGTCGGTGCAAGTATACCAGGTGCTGTCCTGCTCGACATACAATGCATAGTAGCTGCCCAGCGATGCAGCGTCCCAGCGGAGCAGCGCATTGTTGGAGTCGACGGTCTCCACCACGGGAGTCCCCGGCATGGACGTACAGGAGGGTGCCAGCGCCACCTCGATGTCGTCGATATAGATTGAACTGTAGTCTCCGGAATAAGAGGCCTTGCGGAAGATAATATAGCCGTGGGAGGCGGGAGCCTGTTCGAACTGGAATAGATACTCGGTGTAATCGGTGTTCAACGAAATGGTGTCGACATACACCGCGTTGGTTATTGAATCAAGACTGGTGGTGTAGCCCACAGCGATTTGTGACGTATAGTAAGAGGAGGACTTCCTGGCCCAGAATTTGACTTGCAACAGGTTGAGGTCGGTATAGATAAGCGGTGTGGCAAACGACTGGTACATACCGGTGCCGTACATGTACATGCAGCGGCCTGTGCGACCATAGTTGGAGTTCACATAGGGGTACGAGCCCGACATCTCGGTCAGATTCCAGCACGAGGGGAAACTGCTGCTGTACTCGAAATCCTCGACCAATGGGAGGACAGTCATGCCGCAGGCGGTGCGGAAGCTGAAAGGGACGGCCTCGCTGGTGTCGGAGCCATTACAGGTGTTGTAGACAAAACCGCTATAGGTAGTATTGGGATTTAAGCCATAGAAGGTATAGCTGTTGGTTGAGGAATAGTACCAAGAGCTGTCGTTGTTGAAATAGATGAAGTAGCCAGCCGAGACCGAGGGTGCACTCCAGGTCAGGTTGGCACTGTTGGAATCGACCGTGGCGCTCGGTGTGCCGGGCATATAGGCACACGTAGGAGCCGTGGAGATGGTCATGTCATCGAGAAACAGGGTCATCTGTCCAGTACCGCTTTTGTAAGCACGGAAAGCGATGCGGTGTCCGTCGCCTGTATATTCCACCAGATAGACACGATAGTGATAGTAGGACGACGAGCTGAAAGAGCCGGCATTGGTCAGCGTCACCGTGTCCACGGGGACAAAGACGCTGTCCTCCATCACACCCACCTCAAACAGAGTAGGTGCATAGGAGGCGACGGTAGAGGCATAGAAGTCCACCATCAGGCTGCTGGGGTCGGCAAATTCGCATGTCGCCGCCAACAACGTGCGTACACTCGAACCCGACGAGAACTCAAACTCATAATACACATTGCCGTTGCGGGCATTGCCCGACCAGTTGTAGGCGCAGGGGAAGGTGGCAAGACTGGTGGTGACACTCTCGTATGCCACCCAGCCTGTGGGTTGGTCACCGGTGGAGAGTCCCTCAAAACCGGTGGTATAGGGAACCGACTGATACGACTGTCCCCATGTTGCCAATGGCAGCACCAAGGCTGCTAACAACATGAATCTTTTCAATATATTTTTCATGATAAAACTCTTGCTAATTAATTATTGGACATAAAACCTGTGCGTGGTGTCAATCTTGTCGTTGTATACACGCAACAAATAGGCACCCTGTGCCAACCCCTCGACATCGAGCAGTATCTCGCAGTCGGCAGGGCAGTCTTTGGTGAAGGTCTGCAAGGTGCGACCGTCAACCGAAATGACAGACACATTCACGCGGCCTTCCACCCCCTTCAGGGCGATGGTTGTAGCCGTGCTGGCGGGATTGGGATAAACCTTCACCTGCATGACCTCCACACCGTCAATGCCCTGACGCTGACCTTCAAGCGTTGTGAAGGTCACCGACTTGAACTCGCTGTAACGGCCGCCTTCGCAAAGGGTGCGAACCTTGGCAGTGTAGGCGGTGGCAGAGTCCAGTCCCGTGATGTTGACATGGGGCGTACCCGACACAGGCAACACACCAATCTCGTCGCCCTCGGCAAAGCTGGCCAAGCCGTAGTACACCTCCCACTCGTCTGTCGAGCTGGTGCCGGCGGTCCAGTTTATCTGTGCCTCGTGGATGGCAGGGGTGGCCACCACATTGTTGACGGGGTAGCATTGGCTGGTGGTAATCATGATGGTGTCAGTCCAGTCGGAAGTATTCGAGGCATCGCACATCGAACGCACTGTCACACGGTAGTTTGTGCCGTGCGACAGTCCCGTCACCGTATAGGTATTGCTGGTAGCGGTGTAGGTGCGGTCATACGTGCTGTTGAACACATGCACCTCCCAGGTAGTGGCCGAGCCGCCCGAATTCCAATGGAACGTGGCAGTGGTATTGCCAATCTCGGTCGACAGCAAATCATACGGCATACTGCAACGCACGGTGTCCGTGGTGAAGTAAACCGTGTCGGACCAGTCCGAATAGCCATTCGAAGCCAGGGAGCAGTCCTGACGCAGACGTGCCATATACGATGTGTTGGGGGCAAAGGACGTGTATGTGTGGTTGGTCCCTAACGCAGGCACCATTGTCCACACCGTATCCGTCACAGTCTTGAACTCAATTTCGGCATGTCCCGAGCTGTACTGGTCCCACGCAAAAGTGGCCGACTCGTCAGTCACAAAACCCACACGGAAATTGCGCGGCACCATGCAGTGGTCGTTGAAGTTGAACACCAAGCTGTCGATAGCCAGGAAATTAATGCCCGACGACAGGAGCGGCTTGGTCAGGAAACAGAAATAACGGCCTGTATCCGTATACCCGGAGAAATCCACCGTGAAGCGGGCCATCGTGTCGGGCGAGCAGTAAGGAATTGCCAGCACCGTGTCCAACGGGGTGAAATTGCCCACCGGATTGGTCGGGTTCTTACAGATACCGATAATCAAATCCGAATTCAACGAGGCGTCGTTGCGCGACTTACCTGCGCTGAAGGTCACCTGCAGATGGTTCACCGGCAGGGTCGTGTCGAAGGGGTTCTGCAACACAGCCCATGTCTCACCGGTGCTGTACAGGTCGAGGACACAGGTCAGATACCCCCCATTGATGTTATACGAACCGATAGAAGGCTCGTTCGTCCCTTGGAAATGCCAGCAGAAAGGCTCCGTAGGAGGGGTCGTGTTATGTGGATAGGCCTGAAAATCCTCCCACCAAGGCAGAAAAACGATGGGTTCACAAGGTTTCCCCTGTGCACCAACCGACAACGGCAAGATAAACAAAGCCGTTATCACTGCAAAAAAACGTACTTTTTTACTCATAATCTATATTAATTAAATAAACAACTATTTCATTTCCAACAATCTATTTGGCTACGGCCGAGGAAACGATCAAAATATCAAAATACAAAGATACCTTTTTTTTGCTTAATATCAAAAAAATAATAACCACCCGACATAAATACATTAATATCCTACCCAACGCATCTTACAATTGACAAGTACTGGGCAATCCCTTTTTCATCGGCGAAGGCCGCAGCCGCGTGGAGAATGTCAAGTGAAAAAAAAGTCCATACCAATTGAAAAAACATGACAACGCACGCAATCTTCCATGAAAAACCGAGTAAACCCCAGACAGCAAAAAAGCACAAAATTTTGAACCACTGGCATTTATAATACACACCACCTTCCTAATGGATAATATGTAAAAAAAAATGCTTATATTTGCACCCATCAAAGTGAGTATTTTAAGCTTTAGTGTTTTCAGTAATCTAAAATGCATTAAAACAACAAACAATATGAAAAACCAATATCTTATTACTCTCTTCCTTGCAACCTTGATGGCATTAACCGTCTCAAGCTGTAAAAAAGACCCCGTATCCCCCGACCCCGAGATACCTGAAGCAGCAACCGTAATCCTCAATGCCGAAATACAAAAACCGTTCAATGGATATGACAAGGACACATTCTGTTGGCTCAACGGCGACGAGGTGTACATCAACAATGCCGTATATCCAATCATGGACGCTTCCGGCACTTCTGCACGGATTGAAAATGTGGACTCAGCAAAAAGCTACACTGCCGTATTCCCTGCCAGCATCGTACCGGCAGGTACCCAGATTATCCCCCGGGAATATTTCTTGGTCACCCTGCCTTCGACACAGGTCTATCATACTGTGGACGGCATCCAACGTGTTGACATGCCAATGGGTGCATACCTAACCAAAGGCAACAAGCTGTCGTTTCATGTTCTATGCTCTATAATACGTATAACCATTAACAACCATCTCTCTAACGGGCTTTCGTTAGAAAGCATAGCCCTCTCTGCCGAGGAAGGCTATCTGAGCGGGACTGGCACAGCATACATACCCGGGTATGAGGATGACGATATCTTTTTTCCTTACGAATCTCCCAGAGGCTCTCATTCGGTGGCACTTTCCTTCCCTGACCCTGTTACGATAGAGCCTTCAAGCTCTGCTGCCTTCGATATTGTGGTGCCGGGGTTTTCTTACGACAATATCACCATCAAAGTCAACACCACCGGCGGGCATTTCTTTGAATCATTCCAAAACATTGAGTTTCATTCCATTCACGACATCGCCACAGCCACACTTAATGTAACAGAACTGCTTGAAAACCACGCCGAGTTGGTAGATGGCTATACTTTTCATAACGCCATCCCCAGCACAGCCACAGCCGTAGTGTTTGAATACAACAGCAGCGTCAGTTCCGGCCGATTGCTTTCCACCCCCAACTCACCCCATCCCATATATGGCAATTTGATCGGAACAGAATGGCACGTGACGACATGCGACAACTTGATATACGCCAATCACGATTGCCATAGTATGTTTATGGAAAAAGAGCAACTCACATCTATAGATTTTGGAAGGGGGTTCAACACCTCGAGGGTGACAAGTATGGAAATGATGTTTTATAATAGTAGCAACTTAACTAGCCTTGACGTCTCCAACTTCAATACCTCGAATGTGACGGATATGAGTGGGATGTTTGATGGTTGCAGCCGATTGACAAACCTTGATGTTTCCAACTTCAACACCTCGAATGTGACGAGTATGCAGAATATGTTTCTCAACTGTAGCAGCCTGACAAGCCTGGATGTCTCCAACTTCAACACTTCGAATGTGGGGAATATGAGTGGAATGTTTGGCGCCTGCAGCCGATTGACAAACCTGGATGTTTCCAACTTCAACACTTCGAATGTGGGGAGTATGATGGGAATGTTTGGCGCCTGCAGCCGATTGACAAACCTGGATGTTTCCAACTTCAACACTTCGAATGTGGAGGGTATGCAGGGAATGTTCAGCTCCTGTTGGGGTTTGAGTAGCCTTGATGTTTCTAATTTCAACACTTCGAATGTGCGTTATATGAGCAGTATGTTCTATAATTGCAGCCAATTGACAAGTCTTGATGTCTCCAACTTCAATACTTCCAAAGTGCTCTGGATGGACCAGATGTTTTGTCGTTGCAGCGGATTGACCGACCTTGATGTCTCCAGCTTCAACACCTCGCATGTGGTTAAGATGGAGTATATGTTTTATGAATGTAGCAGCTTGACAAGCCTTGATCTTTCCAATTTCAACACGTCGAATGTGGTGGAAATGCAAGGAATGTTTGATGGTTGCATCGGTTTGACGAGTCTTGACGTTTCCAGCTTCAACACCTCAAGGGTCAATAATATGAACACTATGTTTTATAATTGCAGCAGCTTGACGAGCCTTGACGTCTCCAACTTCACCGCCACAAGTGCACGCTCGATGTATGCCATGTTCTGTGGTTGCACCAATTTGACAAGCCTCGACCTCTCCAACTTCAATGCTACCGCCAATACCATGCAGGCCATGTTTCGAGATTGCAGGAGTCTGACATACCTTAATCTCTCACAATTTAATATGAGATATTTGACTAATCACCGATATGGATTTGACGGAGTGGTCCATATGGGCAAATACGACATGTGTCTTAATCTTGCTATCAACTCGCAATCCTGCACTATCGTCTGCCCTCAATCTATACAATTGGAATTGGAGTACGGCACAGGTCTTCCCACTAGTGGGGTCACCTTCACCTGGCTTCGACCACCTTCTTCTCCAACTTCTACCAACGACTCAAAGCCTTCGAATAGTAGTCCCAAAGTCCTCAAATCGAAATAAACATACCAACCAAACGCTCTTGAGCTATCAAGCGCTCTGACATACGTTCCTTTTTCGTCTGACCAAGTGCGTCAACCAACACCTGCCGTGCCTCTATCTGCGCCAGGAGCGCTTGGGTCAGGCCATTGGAGTAAAGTATACAACGCAGGAACAACCGACCGACGTGCGTACATCACACCCTTCAGTGTTTTCGATTTCCTAACGACTTGTTTGGTTTTGCTTTCTCTCTTAGAAACAATGTAGAAAAAAAATAGAAAGTAAATAGAAAACAAATAGGATATAAAAGGCTATACGACTTGGGGTTAGCAAAGGCGTGTTTTAGCCTTTTCAGGGTGGGGATAGGATGGTATTTGTGGAGCTGGAGAAGAAAGGAACTGCTTGTGGCCGTTCCGCCAGCGAGCGAGGCGACGAGCCGAGGAGCGGAACACTCTCTACTTCTCCCCCGCTCCTCTTGCTTCCGACTCCATCCAGCCCACAAAAAAAGAGACCCCAAAAGGTCTCTTTCGTTTGTGGAGCTGGAGGGAGTCGAACCCTCGTCCAAACAAGTGACAGATGTGCTTTCTACATGCTTATCCTATGGTTGATTGTCGGGCCGGCTCTGGACACAGGCACCCAAGGCAGGCCTTAGTCTCTAAAACTTCATCAACGGCACGGGACCAACCGTTGACTATCCCGTACTCACGAGCACCTCCGGGTCACCGACCGACGGGCGGGGTCGGTGGGAGATGTCTTGTCCCTGCAACTGTTGCAGGGATTAAGCGTAACCTACTGTGCTTCGGTTAGGCAGCAAGAGCGTAGTTATTTTCGCCAATTATCTTTCTGCATCGGTTTTTAAGGCTGCTGATGCGTGAGCCTGCATGCTTACAAATCCCCCTCCTTGCTGTCAAAACCGGTCAGCCCCCGGTGGATTTATGTAGCAAAAAAGAAGTCCCCATTTCTGAGGACTCCTTCTAAACCATCTGCGGAGATTCTCCGCTTTGGCGGTCCGGACGAGACTCGAACTCGCGACCCCATGCGTGACAGGCATGTATTCTAACCAAACTGAACTACCGGACCGTTTCACACCATGATTTAAAGACCTCTCTGTTTCTCAAATGCGGGTGCAAAAGTACGACTTTTTTTCCATTCAGCAAAGAAAAAAATGCATTTTCAGCAGAAATATTTTACAACACATTATTATACAAACCATTAAACTTGACACTTTTTTACGTATCGAGCTCAATTAACCCATGCAAAACGGGGTGAAAAGGCACATGATTTTGCAATTTTGGGGTACTCCGCAACAGTCTTTTGAGATACAAAAAGGCTGCTCGAAGAGGTCCCCTACAGCCCCCCCTGGCTTCCAGCTGGTGCCTACACCTGCCTACCATCCCAGCAACAAAAAAAGCGGTGTGCATAGACACTGGCATTACTAAAAAATCCCTCCGAGAGGGATAAATTTTAGAAAATCGTCCCTCATTGAGGGATTTTTGTATCTTTGCACTGAGACAGCTCGGATTGAACTACTGAACAGACCCGACCCAGCAACAAAAAAGCCGATGCGGTGTGCATCGGCTTTATATTTGTGAGAATTATTATTATCTTGCTATTGCGTGGCTCCCTTTCGGTTGCATCACTCTTACATAGCATTGACCTTTTTCTGGAGCTTCGACTTCAGGTTAGCGGCTTTGTTCTTGTGGATGACGGAACGCTTGGCGAGCTTGTCGATGATGGAAACCATCTTGGGCAGTCTCTCGGTAGCGACCTGCTTGTCCTCAAGGGCGCGGAAATCGCGCAGGGCATTGCGCATGGTCTTGGCGTAATAACGATTCTCGACTCTTCTCTTTTCGTTGGAACGGATTCTTTTTTTTGCAGAGTTGTGATGTGCCATAATTCTTTTTTATACTTTTTTATCTGGTAGTCCGTGCGGGATTCGAACCCGCGATTTTAAGAATGAAAATCTTACGTCCTAGGCCAACTAGACGAACGGACCACTTTGCTCTCTAAAAGCGGGTGCAAAATTACT
>JAEEGI010006162.1_pt1 | contig 27175 bp, 22 predicted proteins | sample 8958751 | NCBI WGS metagenome assembly JAEEGI01 (sample SAMN16246545, study PRJNA631951) | gut metagenome | biome: gut microbiome; feature: rumen; material: KS-attached | host: Bos | place: Iran: Karaj | collected 2018-10 | reverse complement strand
GGTGTCACCATCGGTAATGCCCTGCGCCGCATTCTTCTTTCATCACTTGAGGGCTATGCTATTAACACCATCCGTATCGCTGGTGTAGAGCACGAGTTCTCTTCTGTACCTGGTGTAAAGGAAGATGTAACCAACATTATCTTGAACCTGAAGCAAGTTCGGTTCAAGCAAGTAGTAGAAGAATTCGAGAACGAGAAAGTCAGTATCACGATCGAGAATTCTACCGAATTCAAAGCCGCTGATATAGGCAAGTATCTGACTGGATTTGAGGTGCTGAATCCCGATTTGGTGATTTGTCATTTAGATTCCAAGGCATCGATGCAGATTGATCTTACAATCAACAAAGGTCGTGGATATGTACCCGCTGATGAGAATCGCGAGTTCTGCACTGATGTGAATGTAATAGCAATCGATTCTATTTACACACCGATCCGTAACGTGAAGTACGCTGTGGAGCCGTATCGTGTTGAGCAGAAGACCGACTACGACAAACTCGTGCTTGAAGTTACCACGGACGGTTCCATCCACCCGAAGGATGCCCTGAAGGAGGCTGCTAAGATTCTTATCTATCACTTCATGTTGTTCTCTGATGAGAAGATTACACTCGAGAATACCGAGTCAGAGGGTAACCAGGAGTTTGATGAGGAGATTCTGCACATGCGCCAGCTGCTGAAGACACGTCTTGTCGACATGAACCTCTCTGTTCGTGCCCTCAACTGTCTGAAGGCTGCTGATGTGGAGACCTTAGGCGACCTTGTTCAGTACAACAAGACTGACCTCTTGAAGTTCCGCAACTTCGGTAAGAAATCGCTCACCGAGCTTGATGATTTGCTCGAGAGTCTGAATCTGTCGTTTGGAACCGATATTTCAAAGTATAAACTGGACAAAGAGTAACTGTAGGCTACACCTATAAGACTCAACGCCCAATAAAAGCAAAAGACAAAAATGAGACATAATAAGAAATTCAATCATCTCGGTCGTACTGCATCTCACCGCAGTGCCATGCTTGCTAACATGGCAATCTCGCTGATCATGCACAAAAGAATCACTACGACCGTCGCAAAGGCTAAGGCCCTCAAGAAGTATGTAGAGCCCCTGATCACAAAGGCTAAGGAGGATACTACAAACTCACGTCGTGTAGTATTCAGCTACCTTCAGAATAAGGATGCTATTAAAGAGCTCTTCGGAGAAGTATCTCAGAAGGTTGGTGACCGTCCAGGTGGATATACCCGTATCATTAAGCTCGGCACACGTCAGGGTGATGCTGCTCAGATCTGCTTCATCGAGCTCGTTGACTTCGACGAGGCAATGGCTAAGGAGACCAAGAAGAAGTCTACTCGCCGTTCTCGTAAGTCTGCTCCTAAGGCAGAGGCTGCTCCCGCAGAGGCTCCTGTTGCTGAGGAGGCAAAGGCTGAGGAGGCTCCCGCTGCAGAGGCTGCTGCTGAAGAGGCTAAGGCCGAATAATCGGAATTTGAATCCCTTCTATAAGGCGAGTCCGTATCTTAAGAGATGCGGACTCGTTTTTTTAGGATTTCCCCTATCGTTTTTTCGGGTTTTCCCCCTTGGAGTCTTGAGATAAATGCTTATCTTTGCAGCGTGAACATTAAATATTTTCGGTTATGAAGAAGAATTTGTTGGTTTTAGCAAGCGCCTTACTGCTGTTGACAAGCTGTGGGACTTATACCGGGGCAGGTGCTGTTACAGGTGGATCTTTTGGCTCCATCATCGGCTCCGCTATCGGCGGTATAGCTGGTGGCCGTCACGGTAGTAATGTCGGTACTTTGATTGGAATGGCTGGTGGTGCTGCTGTTGGTGCTGCCGTGGGTGCTGCTGCTGATAATGCCCAGCAGCGTCAATATGAAGACTATCAGTATAATAGATCCCAGCGCCGGACCTCTTCGTCTTCACAGCGTCGATATGACTACCAGGATAATTATGACACTAACGGCGGTGGTGACGATCGTCTGTATGGCTTTGATGAACATTTCTCATCATCTGAAAATAGTACGGTAAAGTCTGTTGATGCAGCTCTGGAAATCCGTAATCCTCGTCTTGTGGATGCGAGCAGAGACGGTGTCCTGTGTCGTGGCGAGCAGGCCCGGATGGTGTTTGAGGTCTTTAATAACTCTTCCGTACCCATCTATCGCGTACAGCCTACTGTGGCAGAAATAACTGGTAACAGGCATATCATCGTCTCGCAGAACGTCATGGTGGAGTGTATCATGCCAGGAAAAGGCATTCGCTATACGGCAGCTATCAAGGCCGATAATCGTCTAAAGGATGGAGAAGCGGTATTCCGTATAGGCGTTACCCAAGGTAATCAAGAGGTATCCTCTCAAACACGAGAGTTCCCCATAATAACAAGCAAGTGACAGTCACCTGTCACTTGTTTTCTTTTGAGGCATTGGTATTCCGTTTCAAATATGCCTTGGATTTGTTGGGATTTGAATTGATTTCGTCCAAATCGTTTGTCCCTTTTGTCATATTGCTGCGCATATCCCTCTGTATGACTGCCTTATCTTTCTCTGTACCGTGCTCCTTTGGCTGACTCTTGTTGTGAGTCGCATCCGTCTTCTTGGAGCGGGTGTTCTGTTCTCTGATTTTTTGCATTTCAAGGTCCTTGAGCTCCAGCCAAAGCGGTTTAGAGTCAGAGCCCTCGTTGGTACCAATATCAAACTCTGGTAGCTCTATTTCGGCGGGTTTGAATGGAATGATGGAACTGTCGTAGCGCTCCACGATTACCGGAGCTATCCCTTGTGAAATGATACCAAGTTCCTTGGCGGCACGTACTGAGAGGTCTACAACCCGTCCTCTCGCATAGGGGCCTCGGTCGGTCACTTTGACGATGACACTGAGACCGTTTGCTGGGTTTGTCACTTTGAGTAAAGTTCCGAACGGATAGGTCTTGTGGGCACACGTCAAAGAGTCGTGATGTAAGCGTTCGCCATTGGCTGTCCTTCGTCCAGTCCAGTTCTTGGAATAATACGAAGCTACACCTCTCTGAGTTTGAGCCTCCAGAGGGGTGTAGCTGAATAGTAATGTTAATGTTGTTATGGCTATCTCTTTTATCATACAATGCCTTGTGCCATCATAGCATTTGCAACTTTCATGAAGCCAGCAACATTAGCACCCTTTACATAGTTGATATAGCCGTTCTCCTGACCATACTTCACACACTGACCGTGGATATTCGACATGATGCGATGCAGTTTCTCATCGACCTCTGCGCCTGTCCATGCAATACGTTCTGAGTTCTGCGTCATCTCAAGGCCAGACGTAGCCACACCACCGGCATTCACAGCCTTACCTGGTGCGAAGAGCTGCTTGGCATCGATGAACTTATTGACAGCCTCTGCCGTGCACCCCATGTTAGACACCTCAGCGACGCAGAGCGGCTTGTTGGCAAGAATCCTGTCGGCATCTTCACCATTCAGTTCGTTCTGAGTGGCGCATGGCAGGTAGATGTCTGCTTTCTGCTCCCACGGTTTCTTGCCGGCGAAGAAGGTGGCACCGTCAAACTCTTCCTCATAAGGCTGGCAAACGTCATTGCCAGATGCACGCAGCTCGAGCATATATTCAATTTTCTCGGCATCGAGACCGGCGGGATCGTAGATATAGCCGTCAGGACCACTGATGGTGATGACTTTTGCTCCGAGTTCCGTTGCCTTCTTGGCTGCTCCCCATGCTACGTTGCCGAAGCCTGAGAGTGCCACGGTCTTACCCTTGATGTCCAATCCGTGTTCCTCGAGCATCTGATGTACGAAGTACAGAGCGCCAAAGCCTGTGGCCTCCGGACGGAGGATGGAGCCTCCCCATTCCATGCCCTTGCCAGTAAGCACACCCTGGAACTGGTGTGTCAGTTTCTTGTATTGTCCGAACAGGTATCCAATCTCGCGTGCTCCAACACCGATGTCACCTGCTGGTACGTCCTCGTCAGGACCGATATGACGGTAGAGCTCTGTCATGAATGCCTGACAGAACTTCATGACCTCATTGTCGCTCTTGCCGCGGATAGAGAAGTCGGATCCACCTTTACCGCCACCCATAGGTAGGGTGGTAAGGGCGTTCTTGAAGGTCTGCTCAAAACCGAGGAACTTCAGAATTGAAAGATTCACGGATGAGTGGAAGCGCAGTCCGCCCTTGTAGGGACCGATAGCGCTATTGAACTGTACGCGGTAGCCAAGGTTCACTTGCACCTCGCCCTTGTCATCGACCCAGGGCACACGGAATGTGATGATGCGCTCAGGCTCCACGATGCGCTCTATAATCTTAGCCTTCTCAAATTCGGGATGCTGATTATAGACATCCTTGATTGATTCAAGCACTTCTCTTACTGCCTGTAAATACTCTAATTCGCCTGGGTGCTTCTGCTCCAGCGATTGCATGATTTTCTCTACTTCCATGGCTTTAACCTTTTTTGAATATTTGTTTTAAGCTATCAATTTGTTATTGATGATGGTGCAAATATAAAAAAATAATCGGTACCTTCCAAGGAAAGTGCCGATTATTTTTCGAATAAAGTTACATTTTGTTAAATCAAATCTTTGCAAGAGCCTGTTTGATGTCGTCGAGAATGTCTTCTACATCCTCAATGCCGACGCTCAAACGAATCAGGTCTGGGGCAACACCAGCCTCACGCAGTTGTTCGTCAGTGAGCTGGCGGTGGGTATGGCTGGCAGGATGCAGTACGCAGGTACGGGCATCTGCCACGTGGGTTACGATATTGATCATTTCCAATGAGTCCATCCACTTGATGGCCGTTTCGCGGTCTCCCTTCAGTCCGAAGGCAATGACACCGCACGAGCCGTTGGGCAGGTATTTCTGGCCTAGCTCATAGTATTTGTCATCTTTGAGTCCACAGTAGTGTACCCATGCCACTTTAGGCTCGTCGTGCAGGAACTCGGCAATCTTCTGTGCGTTCTTGCAGTGCTGGGCCATACGCAGATGGAGTGTCTGCAGACCGAGGTTCAGCAGGAAAGAGTTCTGAGGGGCGGGAATGCTACCCAGGTCGCGCATCAGCTGAGCCACGAGTTTAGTCGTAAAGCCCATCTTACCGAAGGCCTTCACGTAGGTCAGCCCATGGTACGATTCGTCGGGCGTGCAGAGACCAGGGAACTTCTCAGCATGTGCGAGCCAGTCGAAATTGCCACTATCGACGACGCAACCTCCCACCTGAGTGGCCATACCATCCATATACTTGGTAGTGGAGTGGGTGACAATGTCAGCGCCCCATTCAAAAGGACGGCAATTGATAGGTGTTGCAAACGTGTTGTCGATGATGAGGGGCACCCCGTTCTTGTGGGCAATCTTTGCAAATTTCTCGATGTCGAGAACAGCGCAGCCAGGATTGGTGATGGTCTCGCCAAAGAGCGCCTTGGTGTTGGGCTTGAAGGCAGCCTGAATCTCTTCCTCGCTAGCCTCGGGTGAAACGAAGGTACACTCGATGCCAAGCTTCTTCAGCGTGACACCGAAGAGGTTGAATGTTCCGCCGTAAATCTCGTTAGAAGTCACGAAGTGGTCGCCTGCCTCACAGATGTTGAAGAGCGCGTAGAAATTAGCTGCCTGTCCAGAGGATGTCAGCACTGCGCCTACACCACCTTCGAGAGCTGCAATCTTAGCTGCTACAGCATCGTTGGTCGGATTCTGTAGTCGGGTATAGAAATATCCCTCCTTCTTGAGGTCAAACAATTGTGCCATCTCGTCCGAGTCGTCATACTTGAACGTTGTCGATTGGATGATAGGCAACTCTATAGGTTCTCCATTCTTGGCCTTATAGCCTGCCTGTACGCAGAGCGATCCGCGTCTTAATTTCTTGTCCATATTGCTTGTCGGTTGTATAATAATGGCGGCAAAGTTACAAAAAAATAGTAGAAACCGTGCCTGATTTTGAATTATTTTCGTATCTTTGCCCCGAATAATAACCCTAAACTCGTATAAATATGAAGGTATTGCGTGTTTTATTGATGGCATTGGCCATAATGTTGACAACTGATTTGTCTGCACAGACAGTTTATAACAGCAACGGTTCAAGTTGTGGCAAGATTGAGAGTAACGGCACTGTGCGCAACCGTAATGGTTCTCAGATTGGTAAGATTGAAAGCAATGGCACCGTGCGTAACTCTAGTGGCTCGCAGATCGGTAAGATTGACAGCGATGGTACTATTCGTAATAGCAGTGGATCGAGCATTGGCAAGGTCGATAGAGACGGAACAGTCCGTAACTCTAGTGGCTCAAGTATCGGCAAGGTAGAGAGCGACGGTACCATCCGCAATGGTAGTGGCTCAAGCATTGGTAAAGTATCTGGCATTCCTAAGGAGTGGGCTGCTGCTTATTTCTTCTTTTTCTTCTAATCAGTCCGTTGGACTAATTAACCACATTTTTGTTAATCTCCACACTTTTTAATTGAAATAAGTTTAATGTTGGTTTAATTTATATATCCATAAGACTAAATAATCCTTGTTTAACGTTCTTCCTGCGCAGAAAGGCTTACATTTGCAGCGATGAACGTGCGTACCTTATATTATATCCTATTGCTGCTGCCTTCGGTCGTGTTTGCCCAACGACAGATGGTGGTGGTCAATGTAGAGTCGAAGGTGCCTGTGCGTGATGTAAGAATCAGTGCTGATAGCGGGCAGGAGATGCTCACGACTTGGGATGGACTTTTTGCGCTGCCTGACAGTTTCCAACGGCTCGACTTTCACCACCCAGACTTCGAACGTCGCTATGTGCTAAGAAGTGAAATCAAAGGCGACACAATCTTCCTAATTCCCAATATAAATGCTTTGCGCGAAGTGGTGATCTATGGTGAACGCCGCTTCGGCAAGCGGATGGCGCAGATGCTGAAGCCCTCGCCACAGCAACTGGAGCGCGACAAACTGCCGCAGGTGATTCCTTCAGGACCTGACGTCTTGGCCATTGCCACCTGGCTCTATGAGAATATCTACGGCAAGAAACATAAAAAGCGACTTGCTCGTAAGAAGGCGCTAGAAAAAGTCCGCAAACAAGAGACCGAACTCCAAGAGCGATGGGATTCACTTGAGACGAAGTGACGGACTTCACTTAAGACTCTTCCAGGCTACAAAGATTCGAACTTTTTCCCTAAATCATTTGCTCTTCTCACATATAATTCGTATCTTTGCCCTCATTATTACGCAAACTTTAAAACAACAGAACTATTTATGAACAATGAACAGCTGGTTTTGAACGCTAACCCTATTGTAACGTTCCTTGGAAAACCGTCGGCAGAATTCACGAAGGCCGATATCATTAACTACATCGTCAGCAACGAGATCCGTATGGTGAATTTCATGTATCCTGGTGGTGATGGCAAATTGAAGACGCTAAACTTTGTCATCAACGACCTGGGTTATCTTGAGACGATTCTTACCTGTGGAGAGCGCGTCGATGGTTCCAGCCTCTTCTCGTTTATCCAGGCAGGCAGCAGCGACCTCTATGTACTGCCCCGTTTCCGTACCGCTTTCGTCGATCCTTTTGCAGAGATTCCGACAGTGACGATGCTTTGTTCCTATTTTGATAAAGACGGTCATCCTCTGGAGTCATCGCCCGAGCATACGCTCCACAAGGCAGCAGTCGCCTTTACGGAGGTAACGGGTATGGAGTTTCAGGCGATGGGTGAACTCGAATATTATGTCATCAGCGACGACGAGGGCGTGTTCCCTGCTCAAGACCAGCGCGGCTACCATGAGTCGGCTCCCTATGCGAAGGCCAATGAGTTCCGCACTCGCTGCATGCAGTATATCGCTCAGGCTGGCGGTCAGATTAAGTATGGTCACTCCGAAGTGGGCAATTTCTGCCTGGATGGCAAGAACTATGAGCAGAACGAAATCGAGTTTCTGCCAGTGTCTGTGGAGCAGGCTGCCGACCAGCTGATGCTCGCTAAGTGGATTATCCGTAACCTGGCCTATGAACTTGGTTATGATATCACCTTTGCTCCGAAGATTACAACGGGCAAGGCTGGTTCAGGCCTCCATATTCACATGCGAATGATGAAGGACGGCAAGAACCAGATGCTCGCCAATGGTGTCCTCTCAGAGTCGGCTCGTCGCATGATTGCCGGTATGATGGATCTCGCTCCGGCTATCACCGCATTCGGTAATAAGAATCCTACCTCGTACTTCCGCCTCGTGCCCCATCAAGAGGCGCCGACGAATGTCTGCTGGGGTGATCGCAACCGTTCTGTGCTCGTCCGTGTACCGCTGGGTTGGGCTGCTGATGTGGACATGTCTCACCTCGCCAATCCTCTGGAACCCGAGACGAACTATGATACCAGTATCAAGCAGACGGTAGAGATGCGATCACCTGACGGATCGGCAGATCTTTATCAGTTGTTGGCAGGTCTCTGCGTAGCCTGCCGTCATGGCTTCGAGATGCAGAATGCCCTTGAGGTGGCAGAGAAGACTTATGTCAATGTGAATATCCATGCGGCAGAAAATGCAGACCGTCTGGCAACGCTTGCTCAACTTCCTGATTCCTGCGTGGCTTCAGCTGATTGCCTTGACCGTCAGCGTGCAGTCTTTGAAGAACACGGAGTGTTCTCGCCAGCAATGATTGACGGAATCATCGCCCAACTACGGGTCTTCGATGATAAGACGCTTCGTGCAGATATCAGCGGCTATCCTGAAGAGATACTGAAACTTGTTACGAAGTATTTCCACTGTGGATAAATGAAAAAATCCCCGAAGCTTACTTGAGTTTCGGGGATTTTTAGTACTTTTGTAGCCAGAAACTTAAAGCAATTTCATGGAAGAGATAAAAATCCCGCAGGAGTGGAACAAATTCTATCTGAAGGATGTGTCGTTTGTCAACCTTATGACGCGGCGTATCTTCAATGTGCTGATCGTGGCCAATCCCTACGATGCATTCATGTTAGAGGACGACGGTCGTGTGGATGAAAAGATTTTCGACGAGTATATGGAGCTGGGTATGCGCTACCCACCCACTTTCACTCAGGTGTCAACCACAGAGGAGGCCAATGAAGTATTGCGCACGACGGATATCGATCTTGTCATCTGTATGCCTGGTAATGCCGACAACGACGCCTTCACTGTTGCCCGCGAGGTGAAGGCAGGTCACCCGAATATTCCCTGTGTGGTACTGACGCCCTTCTCTCATGGTATTACTAAACGTATCGAGAACGAAGATATGTCGGTGTTCGACTACGTGTTCTGTTGGCTTGGCAATACTAATCTTATCATGTCGATCATCAAGCTGATTGAAGACAAGATGAATATTGAGCACGACATCAAGGAGGCTGGTGTACAGATGATTCTCCTTGTGGAAGATAATATCCGCTTCTATTCCAGTGTGCTGCCCAATCTCTATAATTATATCCTTGCCCAATCGAAGCGTTTCTCTACCGAGGCTTTGAACCCCCATGCCGCTGCCCAACGTAAGCGTGGACGCCCCAAGGTGGTGCTGGCCACCAACTATGAGGAGGCGATGGACATCTACGAGAAGTATCATGAGAATACATTGGGCGTTATTTCTGATACCCGATTCCCTATGAAGTCTGTGCCTGGCAGACTCAGTCATGTGGAGGAAGGCGACCCTGAGGCCGGTCTTAAGCTGTTGCGCGAGATTCGCCGTCGCGACGAGTATGTGCCTCTGATTCTCGATTCTTCTGAGACCCTTAATAAGGCCAAGGCAGAGGCTGAAGGCTTCCACTTTATCGACAAGAACTCTACGAAGATGAACGTCGATCTCCACAGGCTCATAGAAGAGCATATGGGCTTCGGTGATTTTGTCTTCCGTGACCCAAAGACCAAAGAAGAGATATTTCGCGTATCGTCGCTGAAGGAGTTGCAGGACAATATCTTTAAGATTCCCAACGACTCCATGCTGTACCACGTGTCGCGTAACCATATGAGCCGTTGGCTTTGTGCCCGCGCCATTTTCCCCGTCTCAGCTTTCCTGAAGCATGTCACCTGGCATAAACTTCAGGATGTCGATGCCCATCGTAAGATAATCTTCGACGCTATCGTGCAGTATCGTCGGATGAAAAACATCGGAGTGGTGGCTGTATTTGATCGGATGAAGTTTGATGCGTACAGCCATTTTGCCCGTATCGGTGAGGGGTCGCTTGGCGGTAAAGGGCGTGGCTTGGCTTTTCTTGATAATATCATCAAGCGCCACCCTGAGTTGAACCAGTATGAGAATGCACATGTTTCGATTCCGAAAACGGTCGTGCTCTGCACCGACTTCTTCGATGAGTTCATGGAGAAGAATAATCTGTATCCCATTGCACTGAGTGATGCACCAGACGATGAGATATTGAAACACTTCATGCGGGCTCAGTTGCCTGACTCGTTGATAGCCGACTTCTTTACTTTTTTCGATGCGGTGAAGTCGCCTATTGCCGTTCGCTCGTCGTCCTTGCTGGAAGACTCCCACTATCAGCCTTTTGCGGGCATCTATTCCACGTATATGATTCCTTATCTGGAAGATAAATACGAGATGCTGCGAATGTTGGCTTGTGCCATCAAGGCTGTTTACGCTTCAGTGTATTACAAGGACTCGAAGGCCTATATGACTGCCACATCGAATGTGATTGACCAGGAGAAAATGGCTGTCATCCTTCAGGAGGTAGTAGGCAAACGCTATGGCGACCTCTACTATCCGAACTTCTCTGGTGTGCTCCGTTCACTGAACTATTATCCCATTGGTGAAGAGACGGCAGAGGAGGGTATTGCCTCGTTGGCTCTCGGCCTTGGTAAATATATTGTAGATGGTGGACAGACACTCCGTGTGTCGCCTTATCATCCGACTCAAGTATTGCAGATGAGTGAGATGGAAACCGCACTCTCGCAAACGCAGACCCGTTTCTATGCCCTCGATATGGCTCATATAGGTGACGATTTCAAGGTTGATGACGGGTTTAACATTAAGAAAGTACGCGTGAAGCAAGCAGCGGAAGACGGAGCGCTCACCTACATTGCATCTACGTTCGATCCGGTGGATCAGATTATCCGTGACGGTATTTACGAGGGTGGTCGAAAGGTCATATCCTTCACAGGTGTGCTTCAGCATGGGGTGTTCCCCTTGCCAGAACTGTTGCAGATGGCCCAGAAATTGGGCTCTGATGAGATGAGGCGTCCTGTGGAGATAGAGTTTGCTTGCAATCTGAATGATGACCGTACGGGTGAATTCTACCTGTTACAGATCCGTCCTATTGTTGATTCCAAGCAGGTGCTCGACGAAGATCTGGACCAAATCCCCGACGAACAGTGTCTGCTGCGATCAACGAACTCTCTTGGGCATGGTATCTCAGAGGATGTATGCGATGTGGTGTATGTAAAGGCTGGCGATGACTTTACAGCCGTGAACAATCCGTATATCGCAGATCAGATAGAACAGATAAACCGTAAATTCTTGGATGCTGATAAAAACTATGTGCTGATTGGTCCAGGGCGCTGGGGTTCCAGCGACTACTGGCTGGGCATTCCTGTGAAGTGGCCACATATCTCAGCAGCCCGAGTTATCGTTGAGTCGGGTTTGAAGAACTATCATGTCGATCCCTCACAGGGTACTCACTTCTTCCAGAACCTCACATCGTTTGGGGTAGGATACTTTACTATTAATACTTACACTGGTGATGGTGTGTTCCAGAAAGAGATACTCGATGCCATGCCTGCTGTGGAAGAAACAGAGTATGTACGCCATGTGCGCTTCGACCATCCCTTGAAGATAATGATGGATGGCAAGAAACAGCGTGGTGTCGTACTTCTGCCTCAAGAGGGATGACAAACAATGAATCAAACAAGTGAAACTATGAATTTAAATCTAACATCAACTATTAAAATGCCCGACCATCAGTTGCGTCGGCAGGTTATTGACCTCTGCCATAAGGTCGGTAAACCTTTGTTGAAACTCTCTACTAAGGACTATGTAGATAATGGCCTTGGGCACCTTGTAGAACAGTTCCAGGGACAGGCTGGACTTGTAAATATAGAAGTGTTCAACGAGCTACAGCATACTATTACAGGCTGGCCTGGTGGTAAACCCGATGTGGATGATGCTACACGCCCCGAACGTGCTAAACCATACCCAAAACGCGTTGTTGTGTTCTCACCGCATCCTGATGACGATGTGATATCCATGGGTGGTACTATTCGCCGACTGATGCAGCAGAAACATGACGTGCACGTCGCCTACGAGACATCGGGCGATATTGCAGTGGGCGATGAAGAGGTGCGCCGTTTCATGCATTTCATCAATGGCTTTAACACCATCTTTGCCAATGGATCCGACGAGGTCATCAAACACTCTTACCAAGCCGTGAAGGCTTTCATCAAAAATAAGAAGGAAGGGGATCTCGACAATTCGCAAGTGCTCCGTCTAAAAGGGCTCATCCGTCGCGGTGAAGCGCGATTGGCATGTGAATACAACGGCATCGACAGTGAGCATATCCATTTCCTCGATTTGCCTTTCTATGAGAGTGGTAAAATAGAGAAACTGCCGATGACAGAAGATGATGTCACTCCCATCATGGCTCTGCTGTCGGAGATTCAGCCCCATCAGATCTATGTCGCTGCCGACCTGGCAGATCCTCATGGAACGCACCGTAAGTGTACTGATGCTGTTCTTGCTGCCATCGATGAGGCCCAGAAGGCCGGCGAGGCTTGGCTTAGCGACTGCCGTGTCTGGATGTATCGCGGAGCTTGGGCGGAATGGGATGTGGCCGACATCGAGATGTGTGTACCTATGAGTCCGGAGGAACTTCGTGAAAAGCGTAATGCCATTCTCCGCCATCAGAGTCAAATGGAGAGCGCGCCATTCCTGGGTAACGATGAGCGCCTGTTCTGGCAGCGTGCTGAAGACCGTAACCGCGACACGGCAAAGCGTTACGACGAATTAGGACTTGCCTGTTATGAGGCGATGGAGGCTTTTGTCGAATACAAATTCTAAATTTAGACTGAATATGAGACGATTTTTGTTGACTTTCTGGGCTGTGATATGTTGTCTCGTGGCCTGGGCTGTGGACTATGAGGTGGTACCTCTGCCACAACGTGTTGAGAATCAAAAGGGAACCCCTTTTGTATTGAATGCTGAAGTTCGCATTGTGGCACCGGAGGGTTTGCGGCGTGAAGCGGCATTCCTTCATGACTACCTACAAGAACTGACAGGACTTGACCTCTCTCTGATTAGTCGGCGTGACAAGAAGGCGCGTTGTATAGTCCTGTCTGTATCGCCGAAAGTTTCTGAAAAGGAAGGCTATTTGATGACAGTCAGCCAGCGTTCTATAACCATCGAGGGCGAATCTGCAGCAGGCGTGTTCTATGGTATCCAGACACTCCGTAAGTCAATCGGGGGAGGAACTTTTCAAGAACTGCCAGCTGCTACGATTGCCGATGCCCCTCGTTTTTCCTGGCGTGGTATGCATCTTGACTGTTCCCGTCATTTCTTTCCTGTGCCGTTTGTAAAGAAGTTCATTGATTTGCTGGCCATGCACAATATGAACATCTTCCATTGGCATATCACCGACGATCAGGGATGGCGCATAGAGATTGAAAAATGGCCGAAACTTGTTAGTGTAGGTTCTCAGCGTACAGGAACCATCATCGGTACCAATTCTGATATTGACGACGAACAGCCTTATGGCGGCTATTACACCAAGGCAGAGGCTCGTGAGATTGTAAGTTATGCAGCGGAACGGCATATTACCGTGGTGCCAGAGATTGATATGCCTGGTCATATGTTGGCTGCTCTTGCCAGTTATCCAGAACTAGGCTGTACTGGTGGCCCTTATCAGGTTGGCCACTATTGGGGCGTCTATAAAGATGTACTTTGTGTAGGTAACGAGAAAGTATATGAGTTTGTTGAGGATGTGCTTACAGAGATCATGGAGATATTTCCATCTGAAGTTATTCATATCGGAGGTGATGAGACGCCTACAGAGAAATGGGAAGTCTGTCCGAAATGTCAGGCCCTTGGTTTGCCGAAGGATCAGATACAAGCCCATTTTACCCAGCGAGTTTTCAATTTCCTTACTGCTCATCATCGTCGTGCCTTGGGGTGGGATGAGATCCTTGAAGGTAGTCCGGAGAATGCGATGATCATGTCATGGCGTGGTACGGCTCCTGGTGCTAAGGCTGCTGAGGCAGGCCATGATGTGGTGATGGCACCTACAACCTACTGCGATTTCGATTACCAGCAGGTCAAGGATGTTCTTTTCGATCCCAGCCGCTGCGGTGGATACATTCCTATAGAGAAAGTCTATTCTCTCGACCCAGCCCCTGATAGTCTGTCTGTAGAGGCACGTCAGCATATACTTGGAACGCAGGCTAACCTGTGGTCTGAATATATGACTACCCCAAGTATGGTTGAGTATCAGGCATTACCTCGCATGTCGGCATTGGCTGAAGTGCAGTGGACGCAACCAGACCGTAAAGACTATGATAAATTCTTATCTCGACTCACCCGCCTGACGCAACTCTTTGAACGTGAAGGCTATACTTATGCCAAACATCTCTGGCCAGAGCGCCAGATGCCTAGTCGTTGGCAATTTTGAGGCAAGCGATACCCGCTTATTGCCCGCCTAAGCGCGAGTAATAAGCGGCGATATCGTCCCAGGTCTTGAAAGTATCTGTACCAAACTGTATCAGTGTGCACATACCCTTTGTCTCTTGTGCGTCTATCAGGTAGTCACCATAGAGCAGTTCCTTCTGGTTGGTGAAGATGGTGTGTCCGTATGCCGGTACATTGATATATTCGTATAGCCAGTTGTTAATTGCCGCATAGTGCTGGGATTCGACGAGTGCAGGTGCTACGAAATAGAGTTGGTAGGTTTCTAACAGAGTGCGAATCGTTTTTTGTGATGAACTGTGTGGCTTCTGCCATTTGTCGATGAGCGTGTTTACATCGATATAGATGATGGGGCGTTCACGACTCTCTTGCCGGTCATCGATCCAACGTATGACAGGCATCACTGAATGGGTGAATGAACTATCGCTCATGCGGTGCTCACCATGAAAGCGGATGGCGGTAGGGTAGTGGGCACGAAACAGGTCGTAAGTGTTGACTGTCGTGTCTTCATCGCCAAATAATCCCCATACGCGTTTCTGTTCTTCTTCGTTGATGCCTTCGAAACAGTGCTCTGTTATCTCCTTGTACTCCTTAACCATTGCTTTCGTCACAATGAAATCCTGAATGCCGTCTTGGCGTGGATTAGAGAAGTGCTGTGCACCAATCATTCCATGTTCCTTCATGGTGTCGCCCATTTGAAAAGCTGGGTTTACCAAGATGCGGTCGTAGCCATAAAGCATCTCGGTGTACATACCTCCCATTGATGTGCCGATAATCAGGTCGGGTTGCTCTTTCTGACAAGTATCGCGTAGTAGTGCGATAGCCTCCTGAGGTGGCAAGGGTAAGTCTGGCGCTATGACTGTTGTCTCTGGCAGTGCTTCTCGTATGCGTTTTACCGTACCCGACTGTCCGCTACTGCCAAAACCGTGAACATAAAGAATCTTCTTTCCCTGCATCATTTCATCAGGATCTTAGTAAGATCTTTCATGCCTTCAGAAGCTCCTTTCTGAATCTGTTTCACACGATTGCCTGCATTGATGGGGTTAGGGTCAATCAGGTAGATGGGAACGTCGGGACGTGCATAATGTAAAAGACCTGCTGCAGGATAAACCACTAGTGAAGTGCCGATAACCACAAGAATATCAGCCTCTTGAACTTCCTCGGCAGCCAGAGAAATGTTAGGCACTGCTTCGCCAAAGAATACGATGAAGGGACGCAATAGTGAACCATCACCGGCTTTTGTCCCAGGTTCTATCTCACAGTTCTCTGGGGTCAGTGTAATCTGGTAGCGGGGATCATCTACATCACGGCTGGAGCAGACTTTCATCAACTCTCCGTGAAGGTGGATGACTTTCGATGAGCCTGCCATTTCATGAAGGTTATCGACATTCTGCGTCACAACTGTTACGTTGTACTGCTCTTCCAACTTGGCTACGAGCCGATGACCTTCATTAGGCTTTACGTTCCAGCACTTCTTACGGAGCATGTTATAGAAGTTGGTTACAAGTGTGGGGTCTGCCTCCCAACCCTCGTGGGTAGCGACCTTTGACACAGGATAATTCTCCCAAAGTCCGTCGGCATCGCGAAAAGTCTTTAGACCGCTCTCCACGGACATGCCGGCACCGGTTAGTACTACAATCTTTTTCATAGAAAAACATATTTGGTAACTGCAAAAATACGAAATTTACCTAACAAACGACAGGAAGAATAGAAAATTAACAAAGTTTTTATATCTTTTCTATCCTTAGTGCATATTTTTTTGCTACCTTTGCATCCGATTTTCAAGAATATACATTATTTAATAAAGAAAGAATGGATAAATTAAGCTATGCTTTGGGCTTAGGCATTGGTCAGCAGCTTGCCCAAATGGGAGCCAATGATATTAGTGCCGACGATTTTGCTCAAGCTATCAAGGATGTGCTGGAGGGCAATGAACTGAAGGTGTCTCATCGCGATGCCCAGACAATCGTTCAGGAGTATTTTGCTAAGCAGCAGGAGAAGATTAAGGCAGAGCGTGATGTACAGGGTAAAGTGCACAAGGAGGCCGGCGAGAAATATCTTGCAGAGAATGCTAAGAAAGATGGCATTGTGACGCTTCCCAGTGGTCTTCAGTATCAGGTGTTGAAAGAGGGTAATGGCAAGAAGCCGACAGCTAAGGATACCGTGATGTGTCACTATGAGGGTACGTTGATCGACGGTACCGTCTTCGACAGTAGTTATCAGCGCGGTGAGCCCGCTACATTCCCCTTGCAGCAGGTTATCGCAGGTTGGACAGAGGGACTTCAGTTGATGAACGAGGGTGCCAAGTATCGTTTCTTCATCCCCTACCGTCTGGGTTACGGTGCAGGAGGCGCTGGTGCTTCAATTCCCCCATTTGCAGCACTGATCTTCGACGTGGAACTTATCCAGGTGGTATAAAAGAAAAGTCAAATAAATAATTAATTCAATAAAAAATGAAGAAGTTTACATTTGCTGCTGTTGCAGCAGTTGCTGCCATCATGATTTCATCATGTGGCAATGGCACTCCTAAGGCTAGCCTGAAGAGTGACGTCGATACAATGAGTTATGCTATCGGTATGGCTCAGACTCAGGGTCTGAAAGACTATCTCGTAGGAAGCCTGGGAGTAGATACCGCTTATATGAATGAGTTCATCAAGGGTCTGAACGAAGGTGTCAATGCTGGTGATAATAAGAAGAAGGCTGCTTATTATGCAGGTATCCAGATTGGTCAGCAGATTTCTAACCGTATGATGAAGGGAATTAACCATGAGGTATTCGGTGACGATTCTACAAAAACGATTTCTCTGAAGAACTTTATGGCAGGTTTCATCAGTGGAACTACAGGCCAGAAAGGTCTGATGACAATTGAAGAGGCTCAGGAGACTGCTCAGCGCATGATGCAGGAGATTAAGGCTAAGGAGATGGAGAAAACCTATGGCCCCAACAAGGAGGCTGGAGAGAAGTTCCTTGCTGCCAATGCCAAGAAAGATGGTGTGAAGACATTGCCTAGCGGTGTTCAGTATAAAGTCATCAAGGAAGGTACGGGTGCCGTTCCTTCTGATACTTCAATGGTGAAGGTACACTACGAGGGCCGTCTGATTAATGACAGCATCTTCGACAGCTCATACAAGCGTGGTGAGCCCACACTCTTCCGCGCCAATCAGGTCATTAAAGGTTGGACTGAGGCTCTCTGCCAGATGCCAGAAGGTTCTGTTTGGGAGGTTTACATTCCTCAGCAGCTGGCCTATGGTGAGCGTGAGCAGGGACAGATTAAGCCGTTCTCTGCACTGATCTTCAAGATTGAGCTTCTGGAAGTTAACGCCAAGAGAAAGTAATGAAGAAAGTGATATTTTTAGCACTCGCCCTATTGGCGAGTGCTTCTTTTTGCCCCATAGAGGCCGTAAAGAAGAAAAATAAGGTCGTAGTGTTCCCTGCTGAGGCACTCCGTCTGAACAATGGTTCCGACTCTGTGAGTTATGCGGCTGGTATGAGTCTGACCAACGGCCTAATCCCTTTCCTGCTTCAGCAGAAGGTAGATACGGCGCTGATGGCTGATTTTGTGCGTGGCTTCCGTGAGGCTGTGAAGTCAGCCGACGATCCTAAGCAGCATGCCTATATGATTGGTACCGACATTGCGCGTCAGGTGAAAGACCGTATGGTCCCTGGCCTTAGCGGTGAATTCAAGGATTCGCCAGATTCTATTGTGCCGAGCCTTTTGTACAAAGGATTTTGTGATGCGCTTTTGAATGATACTTCTGTGTTTAAGATTGATGCTGCCGATTCCTATTTCAGGGAGAAACAGCGCGTCGATAAAGCTGCTAAGGAAGAGAAACTCTATGGTCCAAACCGTGATGCTGGTAAGAAGTTCCTTGCTGAGAATGCCAAAAACGACAGTGTGATAACCCTGCCAAGTGGTTTACAGTACAAGGTACTTGTGGAAGGTCATGGAGAAGTGCCACAGGCAGACGAGACCGTACAAGTGAACTATGAAGGACGTCTTATCGACGGAACCGTGTTCGATGCCTCCTCTAAGCATGGTGACAAACCTTCAGAGTTTAAGCCTACTCAAGTTATAAAAGGTTGGACAGAGGCTCTTACCATGATGCCTGTTGGCTCGAAGTGGCGCTTGTTTATCCCTTATGAGTTGGCTTATGGCGAACGTGAAGCTGGAGATATCAAACCATACAGCACATTGATATTTGATGTGGAATTGGTAGGCATCGACAGACCAGAGCCTGAAACGCCAGCAGAACCCGTAAAATCACCTAAAAAGGCTAAAAAGTCAAAGAAATAACAGAGTGTGTCACGAAAGTGGCACACTTTTTTTGAATTTTTTCCATAAAAAGTTGCATTATTCAATTAAAATCGTTACTTTTGCTGACAATATGTAACTTAATCGATAAGCAATGGAAAAAATTGATCTTTTGGACAAGAAGATTCTGAGCATTTTGTCTAAGAACGCCCGTATCCCTTTTAAGGATGTGGCAGCAGAGTGTAATGTGTCACGTGCAGCTATCCATCAGCGTGTGCAACATCTGATTGATGCCGATGTCATCACAGGCAGCGGATTTGATGTGAATCCCAAGAGCCTGGGGTACTCTACCTGTACTTATGTAGGCATCACTCTGGAGAAAGGTTCGATGTACAAGGAGGTCGTGGAACGGCTTAAACATATCCCGGAAGTGGTTGAGTGTCATTTTACGACAGGTCCTTACACGATGCTCGTAAAACTCTATGCCAAAGACAACGAGCAGCTGATGGATTTGCTCAATGGTCGTTTGCAGGGTATTCCTGGTGTGACAGCCACAGAGACGCTTATCTCATTGGAACAGAGCTTGAAGCGTGAGATACCCATTACCATTGACGAAGACGACAAACGATGAAACACCCATTTGATCTGCAGGCACATCTTGATGAGATCTATGCCTGCTATCCGGAGGCCAGTCGCCAGCCGGTAATAGGCATCACAGGAAACTACGATGACCTAACGAGCAAATTAGGCCAAGGCTATTATAAGTCTGTGGTGGCTGCTGGAGGTGTGCCTCTTATCATCCCACCTATTGCTGATAGAGATACCATTATCAATACACTATCGCGTATCGATGGTTTGTTGCTCAGCGGAGGTGCTGACCATAACCCTTTGTGGGCTGGTGAGGATCCTTCACCCAAACTCGGTGGGATTAATGCCGAGCGCGATCTGCCTGAGCTGCTGATTACCCGTTTGGCTTATAACCGTCAGATGCCTATTTTGGGTATTTGCCGTGGAATACAGACGATGGCTTTGGCCTTTGGCGGTAAGGTAAGACAAGATATTAGTGATATCGCAGACTTGAAACATTCGCAAGATGCCGACCGCTCTGAACCCACTCATCGTGTGACGCTTGAGCGCAATTCTATCTTGCATCAGATATATCAGAAAGAACAGTTGGCGGTTAACTCTTTCCATCATCAGGCTGTCGAAGAGTCGGGTTCCAAGTTCCGTATTGTGGCGCGTGCCGCCGATGGTATCGTTGAAGCCATGGAGAGCACGGAATATAAGTCGATGCTGGGTGTACAATGGCATCCAGAATGTCTTGAGGACGGATTACCACTCTTCCAATGGCTTGTACGTGAGGCACAGTCTTATCGTCAGGCTCACCTGGTGCATGATCGTGTTCTTACACTCGATACGCATTGTGATACACCGATGTTTTTCCCACAAGGTATTCATTTCGACCAACGTGACTCCAAGATTCTTGTTGATTTGCAGAAGATGACCGAAGGTCGTCAGGATGCTACTATTATGGTGGCTTATTTACCGCAACCAAAGGCCGACGAGAGTTTTACTTCGAAGGTGGCTTTTGATGTGAAAGGTCCTCGAGACTATGCTGACCTCATCTTCAATAAAATCGAGGAGATTGTTGATCAGAATCGTCAGTATATCAGTATTGCCCGTACGACCAACGATCTTTGGATCAACAAGCATCGTGGCCTAAAGAGTATTATGCTTGGTATAGAGAACGGACTGGCTATTGAGGGAAAGTTGGAGAACCTCCAGCACTTTGCCGATCGTGGTATCGTCTATATGACCCTCTGTCACAATGGTGATAACGATATCTGTGACTCCGCCTCAAGAAGCGTGAATACCCATGGTGGCGTTAGTGCTTTTGGCGAACAGGTCATCCGTGAGATGAACCGCTTGGGCATTCTTGTGGATATGAGTCATGCTGGCGAGAAAAGTTTCTACGATGCCCTTGACATTAGCACCCAGCCTATTGTGTGCAGTCATAGTAGTAGCCGTGCGCTTTGTGACCATCCACGAAACTTGACCGACGACCAGATGCGGGCACTGGCTGCTAAGGGTGGTGTGGCACAGACTACTATCTACAATGGTTTCCTTCGTACGGACGGTATGGCCACTATTCTCGACGTGATAGCTCATCTTGAACACGCTATCCAAGTGATGGGCATCGACCACGTAGGCCTCGGTACCGATTTTGACGGTGATGGTGGAGTGCCTGGTCTGGCTGATTCTTCAGAACTCATTAATTTCACCCGTCAGCTCTTGGCTCGCCGTTATAGTGAACAGGATATCCAGAAAATCTGGGGTGGCAACTTTATGCGGGTGATGGCAATAGCACAAGACAAAAAGCAATAATATGAACTTGATAGTAAAAATAGTCTGCGCGATATGTATTGCAGTCACTTTCGTATCGTGTGGACTCCGTAAACAGACATCTATTGAGACGATGACCATGCAGCCCTTGGGACCTGCTTTTATGGCTGACAGTGCCTATCAGTTCTGTCAGCAGCAGTGCGATTTCGGTCCCCGTACAATGAATAGTGAGGCTCACGAGCAGTGTGCTCAGTGGATTATCTCGAAGTTTGCTCAATACGGCATGGCTGTTACCACCCAGCAGGCTACTTTAAAAGGCTATGACGGAACGCCCTTGAAGAGCACCAATATCATAGCCAGTTATCTGCCGGAACAAGACGACCGATTGTTGCTTTGTGCCCATTGGGACAGCCGTCCTTGGGCTGATAATGATCCTGATGAGAATAATCATAAGACTCCTGTGCTGGCAGCTAACGATGGTGCCAGTGGTGTAGCTGTCATGCTTGAAATTGCCCGTCTGCTCTCATCCGACACCTTGAAACTCGGCGTCGATTTCGTTTGCTTTGATGCAGAAGACTGGGGCGTGCCTCAGTGGAGTGACGCTACCGATACAGGGGACTCTTGGGCGTTAGGTGCTCAATACTGGGCTGCCAATTGTCCAAAACAGCAAGCCAGGAAATACCGCTTTGGTATTCTGCTCGATATGGTAGGAGGTCAGGGAGCGCAGTTCTATAAAGAAGGTATGTCTATGCAGTATGCGGCCAATGTTGTTGAAAAAGTTTGGCTTGCGGCTCAAGTCGTGGGATTCGGTAGTATGTTTCCTGCCCAGACGGGTGGTAATATTACCGATGATCATATCCCTGTGAATACAGTGGCTAAGATTCCGTGCATTGACATTATCCCTTATTATCCCGATTGCCAGCAGAGTAGTTTCGGACCGACGTGGCATACTGTCAGCGATGATATGGAGCATATTGATCGTAATACGCTACAAGCAGTTGGACAGACCGTCATTCAGGTACTTTTTTCCGAGAAGTAACTCGATATCCCCTTAAGGCAATAAATTTATTCCCAGCGTGGGAACGTTTGGGTCCCAGGCTGGGAATATTTCATTCCCAGTGTGGGAATAAATATTTGCTGGCTTGTAACTTTATATCTGTCCCGCTTCAACCATACGGACGACACGCTCAGTCAGACGGTCCTTACCTTCTGGGTCGTATTCCTTCTTCAGGCTGGCACCGAAGCCCCAGGCGAAGACTTGCCAGAAACCGGCACGTATAGGACCCATAAAAGCTTTAATCATTTCATAGGATGACGAATGACATTCCCGGTCAATCAGTTTGATGAGTAGCTTGCCCTGAGAATAAGTCAGTTTTTTCATCTTAGGCTTATAAGTACGGAAGATATCATCTTCAACACGCTTGATATGTTCCTCCTTGGCTTTCTCGTCAGGCAGTATCTCCAACAGTTCTGTCGTTTCAATCAGCATCTGCCGGGCCTCTTTGGCGATAGGCAGCACCTTCTTCACGTTGGTCACCAGTCGCATATATGACTGTGCTTGCTTCTTGTTCTTGAAAGTCAGTTGCGGATACACATAAACATTATTCATCTCCATGTACTGGATGCTATCACCCTCATGGAGAACCTTGCCCACCTTCACCGTCGGTACGAAGGTAGGGGAATCCATCTCTGCCAGCACCTGCTCGGCTGTCAGTTGCTGTTCTTGTGACTGGGCTTGAAGACTCAGTGCGAAGAAGAGGATAACGGTTAATATCTGTCGCATATCTGCTGCAAAAGTACGTAGTTTTTCTGAATCACCGATGAAAAATCAACTTATTTTGCATTTATTTCATAAAAAAGGTGCATCTTTGACTTTTTTCTATTATCTTTGCGTCGTTAAACTTAAAAACATAGCATTATGAAAGCACAAATAGTGTTTGTGATGTGCCTGATGTCTTTGGGTGTGAGTGCTCAGACAGACAATCCGTGGCAAGAATATGTTAAGGAGGTGATGACTCTCGACGATACAGAGTTGTCACAAGAATCGGTTAACGACCTGCTCAGTGAGTTATCACAGCATCCCCTAAACCTTAACACCATTACTCGGGAGCAACTGGAAACACTTCCGTTCCTGACGCCTCAGCAGATTGAGGAATTGATGGCTTACCGCTATCGCTATGGACCTCTTAAGTCAATGGGTGAACTGCAGATGATCCGCTCGCTTGACTATGCCAGGCGCCGGTTGTTAAGCTGTTTCGTATTTGTCGGTGATGCACCTGCGGAGAATACCCCCAGTCTTGCTTCCATCATTCGTCAAGGGCATCATGAACTGATAGTGACAGCGCGCATTCCGTTTTATACCCACGATGATGAAGATAGTTGGGTGGGGTATCCTTACCGGCATTGGCTTCGATATCAGTTTACCTCAGGCGATAATGTGAAGGCTGGTCTTGTAGGTGCTCAGGATGCTGGTGAGCCGTTCCTTTCTAATCGCAACCAATGGGGTTACGATCATTATTCATTTTATCTGCAATTGCGTCATATAGGTCGTTTCGAAGCCCTCTGTCTTGGTCATTATTGCGTTTCGATGGGCATGGGCTTGGTGATGAATAGCGACTTCTCGTTAGGCAAGATGGCTATATTGCAGAATTTGGGGCGCTCTGTTACAGGTATTCGTGCTCATTCCTCGCGCTCAGACAACTATCTGCAAGGCCTAGCAGCCACCTTGGACTTAGGAAGGGGGGTGAAATTAACAACCTTTGTCTCTGCTCGCAAAGTGGATGCCACGCTGAATAAAGACTCTACTGTTGCCACTATCTTAAACACAGGCTATCATCGTACGGAAAAGGAATTGGAAAAGAAACACAATCTCCTTACGTTCAAGACAGGAGGCTGTCTGAATTACCGTTATCAGGGATTCCATGTTGGCATGAATACACTATACACCCATCTCGATAGGGAGTTGAGACCCAATACGTCGGCTCTTTATCGTGCCCATTATCCACGGGGCTTTGACTTCTTCAATACCAGTGTCGACTATGGCTATACTTCTCGCCGTATATCGCTAATTGGCGAGACTGCTATTGATCAGTCAGGACACCTTGCAACTATCAACACGGCTAGTTGGCGACTTGGTGATGCGATTAGCCTTATGGCTCTCCAGCGTTTCTATGCCTATAGTTATAGTTCTCTCGATGCGCAGAGCTTTAGTGATGGTGGTCGAGTGCAGAACGAAAGTGGTTGTTTCGTGGGGCTTTCGTGGCAGCCTTCACCTAAATTCAACTTGTCTGCTTACACCGACTTTGCCTATTTCGGTTGGGCCCGTTATCAAGTGTCGCAATCATCATATGCATGGGATCATCTGCTACAGGGTACCTTTCTGCATCGCCAATGGACCATCTCGGGTCGTTACCGCTTACGTCGACAACAGAAAGATGACACCACGAAGACAACTCTCATCACGCAAACCACACATCGTACTCGCTTTCTTGCAGAGTATAATCATGCTTCTGGTTTCAGCAGTCAGACACAGTTCGATTGGTGTTGTATTACTTCTGGTTCTGCTGAGTGGGGAATGATGCTAAGCCAGCGTATCTCTTATACCTATCAATGGCTTCGCATTCATGCAGGCATTGGCTATTACCATACAGACAGTTACACCAGTCGTGTCTATCTCTACGAACAGAGTCCGCTATATACTTACGCCTTTTCTCAGTTCTATGGCGAGGGACTCCGGTGGTCGCTTATGGTCAGAGCGAATATCAGACAACTCACGCTTACTGCCAAGGTCGGTGCTACGGATGGCCGAACAGACATTGATGTCCAATTAAGGTGGAAATTCTGAAGTCTATAGCAAACGACTATAGATTTCTGCTACCTGTTTGGCAATATCGAGTCCCTCAAAACGGCGGATATAATCACGGCTACGTATGATGCGTTCTTCTCGGCCTTCTGCTCCTTTCAAGACTTGCCTAAGGGCTGCTGCCATACCTTCTACGTCGTCAGGATCTACATACAGGCAGTCGGGGCCGCCTGCTTCTTCCAGACATGATCCTGTGCAGGCAACTACAGGAAGCCCGCAACTAATGGCTTCGATGATGGGAATGCCGAAGCCTTCATAGCGTGAAGGATAGACAAACGCCTCTGCTCTGGCATAGAGTTGGGGCAGCTCTTCATCTTTCACGTTGTGCATAATCTTGATTCGTCCTTCTAACCTGTTTCTCTTTGCATAGTCTTTTACTAATTCTGTATAAGGCGTGTGCCTGCCAACAATCACTAGACTAATGTCGTCAGACAAGTTAGGCAGTGCCTTTACAGCCAGTAAAATATTTTTTCTGGCCTCAATAGAGCCAACAGTCAAGATATATCGCTCTTGGCTTTTTGAGGGTTGAACGTTGAAACGAGGTGCACAACTTTGGTATATTACACTGATCTTTCGCTCGTCAATGCCACCTAATTCTATGATGTCGCGTTTGGTACACTCACTGATGGCAATAATATGGTCTGCCTCGCGAATTGTTTGGCGGAACTTCCAACCGTATATCTTGGTGTCAATCCAATGGTAGAATTCGGGATGGCGAAGGAAAATCAGGTCGTGAATGGTCACTACACTCTTCATGCCACTCTGACTGATGCCAATGGGAAGCTCGCCCGAGAGTCCGTGAAACACCTGAATGCCGTCGCGTTTCAAGTCTTTAATGATTCCCCTTGATCGCCATAATGCCTTATTGAAGGGCAACTTTGATGGAGCAGGGTAGCAGAAACTTATATTCTTTGTTTCCTTAATCTGCGTTCTCAAATCGTCTCGTCCTTTGTCTGGTGCATACAATCTGAGTCTCAAATCCAGGTCTGCCAGATCGTTCACAAGAGTCCTGCCGTAACTGCCAAGTCCGGTGCTGTTCCTAACAATTCGCTTGGCATCGAAACCAATGGTAATGAGTCCACTGCATTTCGCAGCTGAGCCAGCCGGTCGTGTCGGACACGCCCTCTTCTGACCAGTCGGGAACGACAAGGGTGCCGTTGTTTTCGGTGCTCTCATACATCCGCTTGATGTACGCGGCGGGGCTCATCTCGCTTATTCTTTGGCATGCGGAAAAATCAAACCCAAATTCATTCTTCACTTTTTCAACATTCTTCATTCTTTTTCCATCTCCTTTATTTTGATAGTGACGTCAGTATACATGCCGAAAAACCATAAATCCATACTTTTTTTCATCGACTTTTGCAAAAACTTTTTATGTACGAAAATGCGTACATAACGATGTCGGGATCCGGCGATCGATCCGTTCCTGCGACGCCGTTTGCAGACAGATCAGAACCCGATTCTGCTTCGCATCGGCGCCGCTTTCGGCTTCGGCGCGATCTGCGCAATATCCGCTTCCGTGATCGTCGCAACGTCCGATTCGTTCACCGCGTCGTAGCCCGCGGAAAGCAGACGCGCCGCCTGCGCCATCTTCGCCTTCTCCACCAGGTTGCGGACGAACCTGCCGTTGCCGAAATCGGGCTCCGTTCGCGCGGCGTCGAAGACGGCTTCGAGTGTTTCCCTTGCACCGTCGGTCAGCGTCAGCCCCTTCTTCTTAGCGGTCAGCGCCGCGATCTCCAACAGCTCTTCGGTGCTGTAATCCGCAAAGGGCACATGGAAAGTGATGCGGGAACGCAAGCCGGGGTTTTTGCCGAGAAATCCCTCCATCTTGTCGGGGTATCCCGCGAAGATGACGACCAGCTCGTCGCGGTGATTCTCCATCTCCTGCACGATCGTGTTGATCGCCTCGTCGCCGTACATACCGTCCCGGCCGTCCACAAGGGAATACGCCTCGTCAATGAACAGGACGCCTCCCATCGCGTCCTGTATGATCCGCCGGGTTTTGGGCCCGGTCTCTCCGACGAACCGGCCGAGCAAGCCTGTCGAGTCTGTTTCCAGCAGCTTTGCTTCCTTCAGAACGCCCGCCTCGTAGAGGATACGGGACAGAATGCGCGCCACCTCGGTCTTGCCTGTACCGGGATTGCCCAAAAAGCACATATGCAGATTGAAATTGCTGT
>JAEEGI010006159.1_pt1 | contig 27181 bp, 16 predicted proteins | sample 8958751 | NCBI WGS metagenome assembly JAEEGI01 (sample SAMN16246545, study PRJNA631951) | gut metagenome | biome: gut microbiome; feature: rumen; material: KS-attached | host: Bos | place: Iran: Karaj | collected 2018-10 | reverse complement strand
AAGAGCGTTGTTGATGATGAGAGGGATGAGCTTCTCAGGGAACTGGTAAGGGCCATAGTTGTTAGAGCAGTTGGTTATGTTGGCAGGGAACTTGTATGTGTCCATATATACCTTAACCAGCAGGTCTGAGCTTGCCTTACTAGCTGAATATGGGCTGTGAGGTGAGTATGGAGTTGTCTCATAGAAATATGCGTTTGGATCATCGTCCAGTGATCCATAAACCTCATCAGTTGAAACGTGAAGGAACTTCTTGCCCTCCTTGAAGGTTCCATCAGGAAGCTCCCATGCCTTCTTGGCTGCATTGAGCATTGTTGCTGTTCCAAGAACGTTAGTCTGAACAAAGACCTCAGGGTTAACGATAGATCTGTCAACATGGCTCTCTGCTGCAAAATGTACAACTCTGTCGATGTCGTTCTCCTCGAAGATCTTGTTGATAGCATCGCGGTCACAGATATCAGCCTTGATAAATGTGTAGTTGTCGCGGCCCTCAACGTCACGAAGGTTCTCGAGGTTTCCGGCATAGGTCAGCACATCCACGTTGATGATGCGGATCTCATTGTCGTACTTTTTAAACATGTAGTTGATGTAGTTTGAGCCGATGAATCCGGCTCCGCCTGTCACAAGATAAGTTCTCATGGTCATTCCTTTCTTATAAAAAAGCATAATTTAACTAAATAAGTATACCACACAGAATCGATAAGTAGAAGAGCCCCATTCCATAGCACATATATCTGGGCTGTGGGAAGATCATAGAGCCCGTAACCACGCTGTTTATGGCGATTCCGGCAAGCACAATGAACATAAGCCGCATGATCAGGTACTTCTGGGATGAGCTTTTCTTTGGCAAAAGAGCTATGAATACCCCCAGGTACAGTACATAAATCACAGCTGACACCGTTCTGAGGATTTTAGGACTCATGTTGGCGTTGGAAATTACGAAAGCCTTAAGAATATTTGCAGAAAGCACGTAGAATGCTCCTCTGTCTGTGCCCTTAAATATGTTTGAACCTGCATTTTTTAAAAGCGTCTTAAAAAGCTGGTCTTCCACCTGATTCTCTTTTATCTGAGCATGCACACTGTCAAGCTCAGGGAAATGCTCGGCCACGTAGTCGTCGCAGATTGGCAGGACCACATCAAAGCCGATCACGTCGTAGGAATCAGCGTAGTGGGACGCCATGGATGCCCAGTCGGAATTAAGGACGCTGGATTTTTCTTTGAGCTCATACCCCGGCGCGAAGTCGATGGTTAGCTGCTGCTCCACGCAGGTATTGTAGATTTTCGTGTAAAGTTCCTGCATCTGCGGGAATTTCTCAGGATCAGCGTCAGCAAAAAGAGCTGCATCCTCCGCGGTTGCTGTATAGAGAACGGTATCAAGGCCGCCTTTGCTGTTGCCAACGTGGGATGCGAAAACTCCTCTTACCGCCAGATTGTAGCCACGGTCAAACAAGGCGATAACCACCATTGCCACCACCAGTGCTATTACTGTCTGACTGAAGTGATTAAGGGAGCGATGTCTTTTGACAAAAAGATGGATCACGAATGACGCAAAGCCCCACATGATAAGGACGATCAGCATCTGCTTTCTTATGCTGGCCATCAGTACACCCAGGAAAAAGAGCTTTAGGATGGATTTCAGGTCGTAGTGGTCGAAGCTCTTTACCAGCTCCACGGTGAAGATCACGTACAGGGGCATGGCGAGTGACTCGGTCATAAGGCTCTCTGAGTACATGGAGCCGCGGTTAGCGATGAATCTGTTAATGACAGAGACGCCGACCTGGCTGAGCATGGCTGCAATGGAGAGGAACCGGGATTTCTTTTGCCCAAGACTGCTTGTGGCGTTGAGGATGAAGGCTCCAAGGTGGGTTGCCGAAAATGCCCAAAGTGCGCTCTGGAGTACCACTGCGAGAGTAAGGTATGCGGGGAGGCCGTATGGAGTTGCCGTGATATTCAGAGTTTCGAAAAGTCTCCTGAGCAGCATGAGAAACAGCGGATACACGGGTTCCCTGATGAAGTCCATGTCCACGTAGCTCGGGGTGTCGACGCACCAGATGGGGCCGTCAAACAGTGCTATTCCTATGAAGAAGATTGCCAATAACGCAAAGGACAGAAGCAAAAAAGCTTCTGTTCCTCTGTTGTTTTTATTTTTACTCATTGATCTTAACCTCAGTTATAGAGAAGGTTGATGTCAACGTTGCCAGAGATGCCGGCTACGCTGCCTTTTGAAGTGTACTGCCACATGTCGACGCGGCTGGCTGTGTAGTCCATCTGTGCTGTGTAGCGGGCAACCCAGATCTTGTAATTGGTCAGGGCAGACACGTTGATGTTCTTGGTAAACCAGGTCTTGTTGGAGTAAACTCCGGCCTTGTAGCCTGCGCTCTGTACGGTGCTGCAGAAGGCCTTGATGTTGGCGGTTCTCTGGCTTGCGCTGATGGAGTCGCCGCGGCCTCTGCTGCTCTCAACGTCCACATAGATCGGGAAGCTGAGGTTGTAGCCCTGGCAAAGGTTTATGCACATTGAGGCTTCCTCAACGGCTTCAACTTCGTTGACAGCCTGAGTGAAGAAGTATACACCGACCTTGAGGCCTGCTGCCTGGGCGCCTTTGATGTTGGATCTGAACTTGGGATCCTCGATGAGGGCGCCTGCGGATGAGCCTCTGTAACCACATCTGATGATGACGTAGCTGACACCTGCGTTCTTAACCTGGTTCCAGTCGATGTTTCCGTTCCACTTGCTGACGTCGATGCCCATGGTGCCTGAACCGGTGGACAGGGCGCCGTCGCTGCCAAAGGTGTAGCGTGCGCCTTTGATGATGTGTTCGCCGGTGATGGCGTTGCCGTCTTTGTCGTAGTAGTAGGTCTTGCCGTCAATTGTCCACCAGCCGTGGCGTGGGCCGGATTCCTGGTTGGCACTCTTGCGGTAGAAGGTTGTGATGTCGGAGTTGTAATAGTCGGCGTAGGTTGCTTCTCTGTAGGAGCCGTCTTCGTTCTTGACGTAGAGGACGTTGCCATCCTTGTCCTTAAGAACTGTATTATCAGCCTTGACTATTACATCCGCTCTGGCATCCTGATATCCTTCACAGGAAACAATTATTGCTGTGGCACCTTCGTTATTGCCGGTGATTGTTCCGTCTTCTGCAACAGATGCAATGTCTGAGTTCTCAGATCTGAACTGAACTGCCGCACCGGCGATATCTGTTGTAAGCTTAAAGGTCTTACCTTTTACCAGCGTTATATTATTGGAATTGAGCTTCTGTTCAGTGCTGTCGGTTACTGTTACAGCTATTGTGTAAGAATTATAACCATCTGCCTCAAAGGTGATGTTCGCTGTTCCTGCAGCTATCGCCTTTATCTTATAGCTGTTGTCACTATGCTCTACCTTTGCCACCGCCTCATTTGAGGATGACGCTGATCTGATGGAAGAAGGCTCGTTTATTGTGAACGCCTTCTCTGCGCCGGTTCTAAGGGTGATAGTTCTGTCACCGGGATCAACTGACATGTTTCTGAGATCTCCGGAAACTACTGAGACATTGAAGCTGGTGTCATTGTATCCAATTGCCTTAATATTTATTTTTGTTGTCTTACCTGCTTCGTGACCATAAATGTAGATAGTCGTTCCATCTACTACTATAGAGGCGATTCCGGAATTTTCAGAAGAGCACTCCAGAAATTCTGATGGGCCTGATACATTTACGATTGCTTCCTCATCTGGCTCTACAGTAACGCTTGACTGGGAAAGGCTCATGTTCTGTTTGGGGGCGTCCTTTACAACAACTGTGATATCAACGCCTTCATAGCCACTAGCGTTTACATGAACCTTTGTGGTTCCGGCGTTTACACCTTTTATAACAGCTGTTGATCCGTGAGAGTCTCCAATTGCAATATTTGAATCATCTTCTGAAACAAACAAGTTGTCAGGACCTGATACTTGTAGCTCTTTGGTTTCTCCAACTGCGATTTCAATCGATTCAACATCCAGTCCAACCTTTGCTGGTCCTTCATTCTCGCCTGACTCTTCAGAGGATTCCTGATTGTCTGAGTGAGATTCCTCGGTATTCTCTGTATTCTCTGTATTCTCTGGATTTTCTGTATTCTCTGCTCTGCCTCTTCTTGCGGCCATACGCCTGATGTTTCCACTGGGAGTAGCATAGCCGACAATGATTCCGCTAAGAGAATCCTTGCTGACTTCTTCGTAGCCGCCACCTTCGCCGGTGTTGCTGCCCTGGTTGGAATCAACCCATTCAACGGTATCTTCAAGCTTGGATTCTACAGCTTCTTTTGCTTCTGTATCCTCGGCTGCTGCGTTGACCTGGGACTCTTTCTTGATCTCGTTGCTGACATCAACGACTTTTGCTTCAACGGTGTCTTTGATGGTCAGGGACTGAGCTGCCAGTTCAAGTGCGTAGTTCTCGAAGCCTTCCGGCAGTGCGTTGGGTGATATTGTGTAATTACCGGCGGTCAGGTTGTTTTTATAAATGATACCGTCCTGATCGTGGTCGTCGTAGGTGATGGTTGTTCCATCCGGATTAACAACAGTTACGGTGAATGGAACGCTGGCAACGAGCTTCTTGGTCTCTGAGTTGATGAACTTGATCTTCATATCGCTCTTGATGGAAGTCAGGGTCATCTTGATGGTTACGCCAGGTGCATCGTCTTCGACAACGGGTTCTTCTTCCTCTTCCTCATCAAAGATGATGCCTGCTGTCATCGCCTTTGCTCTCTCAGCATCAGCAACAGCAAGAAGACCTGCAGAGCCAACCACTTCGTTGACCTGGAAGTTTGTTCCAACTTCAGCAAAGGACTGGATCTCAGCTGTTCTGCCAAGAGCTTTCGAGTAGAAGGAAAGCGTAGCAATTCCGCCAACTAAAAGCAGGATGGCAACAACTGCTGCTGCCCTTTCTGCAACTGAAGTATTCTTTAAGAATTCCAGAATCTTGGCACCGCCGTTTCCGGATTTTTTCTTTCTGTCTGATGATCTTGATCTCTTGTAGTCGCGATAATCATCATCGTCATCGCGATAGTCATCGTCGCTGTAGTACTCGTCATCCTCGCCGTACTCATCGTCGTAGCCATCGCGTTCGTCGTCGCCGTACTCTGCGTCGAATTCGTCATCTTCATAGAGTTCGTCTTCTTCGTAAAGTTCGCCGTCTTCGAATTCATCTTCTTCGTACAGATCATCTTCGTAGCGATCTCTTTTTGATGGACGATTCTTCGCAGCGGCAACGCTTGCCTTAGCTGCCTTCTTCTTAGCAAAGAATCCCGTAGCAGCTGCAGCCTGAATCACAGGAACATCCAGTTCCTCAGTCCAGCCCTCGTCTTCATATCTCTCATCCGCCTGATAATTCTCATCGTCGCGGTAGTCAGCATCGCTGTACTCGGCTTCGTCATCGTAGCGATCGTCTTCTTCATCGCGATATTCGTCTTCGCCTTCGTAGCGATCATCCGCTTCTTCGCGGTATTCTTCGCCTTCGTAACGACTATCTACCTCTTCGTCGTGATACTCTATTTCACCTTCGAAGTCATTATCTACTTCGTCATCGTGATACTCGATTTCGCCTTTGAAGACATTATCAGTTTCTTCATCGTGATACTCGATCTCGCCCCTGAAGACATTATCATCTTCTTCACCAGGAATCTCTTTTTCGCCTTCGAAGCTATCAGTAACCGCTTCGTCACGATATTCGATTTCACCTTCGAAACTATCAGCTACTTTCTCTTCGTGATACCCTGTTTCGCCATTAAAGCCATCGTCAGCTTTCTCATCCCGATAATGGATTTCGCTTTCAACGCCATCAGCAGCTTTTTCATCGCGGTACGCTGTTTCACTAACTAAACCATCAGCAGCTGCTTCACCATGATACTCATTCTCACCTTCAAGACTACCCGCTGCTTTTTCATTGCGATAGCCTTCATTCTCATAGCGATCTTCGCCTTCTTCGTCACGATAATCTTCATCCTCGTAGCGATCATCTTCTTCACGATAATCTTCATCTTCATAACGATCGTCTTCTTCATCTTCGTAACGATCATCTACTTCATCACTACGATTCTTATCTGCTTTCTTATTCTTTTTGCCAATCACAAACAGAGGAAGTTTCCTTTTCGCTGCACTAGCCTTTACAGCAACTGCTTCCTCATCCTCGTAATCTTCATCAATGTCTTCATCGATATCTTCGTCACGATCGTCTTCATCATCATAGCGCTCATCGTCTTTATCACGATAAACTTCATAGCGATCGTCCTCTTCATCCTCGTAACGATCATCTATCTCTTTGCCACGATTCTTTTCTGCTTTGTTCTTTTTGAGACCGATTCCAAACAGAGACTTTTTCTTTTTCGCTGCTTTTCCTTTTACAGCTACTTCTTCCTCATCCTCATAGCCTTCATCTGCCTCTACATCGTCCTCATCAGCGTACTCTTCATCGTCGTACTCTTCTTCGTCCTCATAGAACTCGTCGTCATACTCGTCCTCGTACTCCTCATCGAAGTCCTCATAATTCTGACGACGATCCGGCTTCTTCCCCTTTTCGTTGAACAGCTTGCGGCTCTTTTTCATTCTCTCTCCTCAATCAATTCAGCAAATACAGTATCATCCTGCATTTCCCCAAAAATCTATCACAAAGATCAATCAGTTTTCACAACATCTTGTATCAGGCCATAATACGACACAATACTTATGAAAATTGTACCATTTATCGGCACTCTCGGCAACCGAGATAGGAAAAGAGTCTTGTGAAATCACATATTATAAACGATTGCACAAGAGTCATATTTCATCTCTAAAAAGCTTGAATGAATAATACTCTACTGGGGCAATTTACACATCTCCCCCAAAGGTCACCAAGGGGCGGCACATTAAAGTGCCACCCGCAGGGCAAAAGGGTGTTTTCGAGGCGCGTCAAGGGGCTTTCGCGGCATATCCTCACAGGGCGCTGTTTACTTTTATGATTATATTAACTTCTGTGAACCCCCTGCTCCGGTATTCCACGTTCCCCTTGCCCCACCGGGAAGTGTATTCCGACAAGCAAGAAGATTTCCGCACCGATATTATGGCAAATCAGCCACAAACATGCCTCTGGGCATGTAATTTCCCTGGTCAAAAGCAAATTCTCTCCAAATTTTATGGCAGATCAGCCACAAACATGCCTCTGGGCATGTAATTTCCTGAGCTCAGAAGCAATTCCTCTCCAAATTTTATGGCAAATCAGCCACAAACATGCCTCTGGGCATGTAATTTCCTGAGCTCAGAAGCAATTCCTCTCCAAATTTTATGGCAGATCTGCCTCAAACATGCCTCTGGGCATGTAATTTCCTGAGCTCAGAAGCAATTCCTCTCCAAATTTTATGGCAGATCAGCCCCAAACATGCCCTTGGGCATGTAATTTCATGGTCAGAAAGCAAATGCCACTCTGGAGCTTATGGTAGATCAGCCTCTGGCAGTTTTCTTGGTATGTAAATCTTAGGAGGAGGATATCCATGAAGCCTCGTTGACCTGGTTTACAGCATCACAAAATTCATTTTTTCGAGGCTATAGTGAGCAACGTTTTTTCGTTTCCCTCCAATTTTAAAATACCTACGTTCTTGGAGTGCACTTTCAGGGGATTGATAAAGAATTGATTCAGAATTAATCATCTGCCATCATACTAATCGCATCTGCGGTGGCCAAATGGAGTGAATACAATTAAGAATCTTTAAAAATGTACTTTGCAAATGCACTCCAACTCGGGACTTTTGATGCTACTAGTATGACTTTCAAAAATGCACTCTTACTATATTTCTACTTAATCACACAATGGTGTGAATATCCCATTGTTCAAAATGCGACCCACCATTTTCTCGCCCATTCTCTCACCACATTTCTCGCCTTCCGGAACAAACTCCCCGGCGGGTCAAGGGGATCGTGGAATATCGCAGCGTAGCGCTCAAAAAAGTATAAACAGCCAAAGAAGCCGATAGCGCCTCGCGAGAATATGCCGCGAAAGCCCCTTGATGCGCCTCGATACATTACCCTTACACCCCGCGGGTGGCACTTTTATGTGCCGCCCCTTGGCTACCTTTTTTGGGGCATAGAGTGTATTATTTGAGTAAAATTTGATTATCTATTAAAGTCCACATGACAAAAAGCTCCAATATCTTTTGAATATTTTAAAAAACATACTCTTACCTCTTAAATACTCTAAATATATTATCACGCTTATATTTTAATACCCTTCATAATTATCTCACTTATACCTTCAGATTCTCCACATCATTAACTTACTAATGCTTTCTGATTCACTACATAATTAACTTACTAATGCCTTCGAAACATCCACGAAAAAGGCACGCCCCTTTTGAGGACGTGCCTGAATTATTATCCTATCTTACTTCCCAGCCATTCTTTTCCACTAAAGCTGTGATCTCTTCAACATGTCGATCCCAGGATTCATAGTAGGGATCGCCGCGGTGATCCGGAAGCTTCTCGGTGCCATAGAGATTTCGAAGCTGATTGGCCAGATACCAGGACACCTTAACGCTGCCATAGTAGTTCAGGTGAGAGTTACCATCTGTAAAATCAATTCCACTCTCAAAATCAATCGCCATATCGTAGTAATGCTTCATGGTGTAATCAAAGTAAACATGCTCATTACCCTGCTGCCTCTTCTCTTCAAAATACCCATCAAGCCAGTTGTACACCAGATCCTCATGCTGAACTCTACCTTCGACATGCTCTCTGTTTACCTTGTAAGGAACAATCGTAAACAACAGCTGAATATCATTCTCCCTGGTAAAATCAATTATCTTATCCAGATATTCTATAGACTTATCCGTCGGCGGCTGTGTATCTTCCTCATTGAGGTGCGGTGGTTCCATTGGGTAATTCTCAAAGTACGGAGTAAAGCCCTTAAACGCCGAGAAGTCATAAGTCAGATCAGCCTTATCCTCCTCAGTCAGCATGTCATATCTGTCATGATACCCAAAGAACGCCGGAACATACTTATCCCAAAGCTCCCTGTCGCCATCCATGCTGACCCTCAGCATATTGATCTTGTTTCGGTTAAACTTAAATCCATTAAACGAATCCGACAGATACTTATACTTGAACTTATATTCATCATCAAACGCAGCTACGCAAAAGAGATCTATGACCACAACCTTGGGATGCTGAGTCTTGCAAAGCTCCTTGAGGTAATAATACGAGATCCAGATCGGCTGCTCCGCAGACGACATATCATAAGCCGATATTCCAAAATCACTCCACAGCTTCGCTGTATTCACACCATAGTGAACATGGCTTGACCCAAGAAAAACCACGTCAATTGAATCCTTCGGCTGTGAATAAATTCCCATGCACTGCCTGACTCCATGCTCGCTCCTGTCCTTAAGAACATAGTCAGCTCCATAAAGCCCGCAGCCAAGTATCACTATACAAAGTATGATCGTAATTATACGCTTCATTTCTATCCTCTTCTCCAGCATCGCAACATCAGAACGCCATATACATAAAGCTTCTGATATCCTCACCAGAGCCATATTTTCCAAACACTAAAACTACAAACGCGATGATCACCAAAAACGCAGCCCTTGGAACCGTTCCCCAGCTGTTATAGATCATCACCGGCGGAATACTCTTTTTCCTGTAAGCACAAATATCCATCGCCGCAAGAACAACAATGCTGATTCCGGCAATCCACCACTCCATAACGGAGATTCCCATCATCATCATTTCCTCATTCACAACCATTCCTGCAAGTGGCGTAAGATCCGCAGTTCCTGGTACCATTCCGCCGATGAACGTCATCGCCTCACCAAGATTCGCAGCCCTGAAGAATATCCACGCAAAAGACACAAGACAGAACGTAACGATCCTTCCTGAAATTCCCTTTGCCAGGAACGCCGCCTTCGACTTACTTACAAGCTCCGACAAAATATTGAACAGCCCGTGCAAAAGTCCCCAAACAATAAAACTAAGGCCCGCACCATGCCACATTCCGCACACAAAGAACACCACCAGAGTATTGATCCTCTTTCTCGCCGCGCCCTTCCTGTTTCCGCCCAGCGGAATATAAATGTAATCACGAAGGAAGTTACTCAGCGAAATATGCCACCTTCTCCAGAACTCCACGGTGCTTTCTGCCAGATACGGCGTCACAAAGTTCTGTGTCAGCTCGATTCCAAAGAGCTTTGAAATACCAATCATACTGTTGGTGTAACCCGCGAAATCGCAGTAAATCTGCAAAGTATACAGCACCGAAGCCAGCATAAGCGTAAGGAACCCGCACCCTGCAATATCCGCAAACGCACTGTCCACCACCGCGCCGATGCGGTCCGCAATAACCAGCTTCATGAACAGTCCCCAGATCAGATACCCACTGGCCTCCACAAACCTGTCGGCGCTTTCCATGGAAAAGAGCTTTACCTTCTCGGTATTATCTATCTGTTCCATGAAACTCTCGCACCTCTCAATAGGTCCGCTCATCCACTTAGGAAACCACATCATATAAAGTGCAAACTTAAGAGGATTCTTTTCCGGCCATGTCAGCCTTCCCATGTAGATATCCGCAATATAGCTGATAGCCTGGAACGTATAGAAGGACAGTCCTATAGGCATGGCAAAAGACATCCCGCCTTCCGCAGGGGGAATCATGACGGGCAGATACTTCCACCCGAAAAGGATCAGCGCAAGCGCCCCAATCCCAACCGCCGCAACGATGCCATTTGTCGCAAAAAATCCAACAAGCCATGTCAGCAGCGTAATGACAGCCAGCACAACAAGTCCTGCCGTGCCACCCTCAAGATACACAAAGACTATGCTGCCAATAAGCAGCACATATTTCCTAAGGCTCTTTGGCACAATCCAGAAAAGAGCCAGCGTTATCAAAAGGAAAACAATAAACGAAAACTTAAGAAGCATAAAATCCAATCTCCCCGATTTTTAATAAGCGCATCACCCCAGCAGGTAAAATACTACGATTCCCCCTATAATAAGGCACATGCCCACTATCTTTCTGACAGTGATCTGCTCTTTAAAAATCACTCTCGAGAAAAACATAACCATGATATACGCAATAGGCTCCATTACAACAACGCCCATGTAACCAAGGCCGCCATAGCAAAAGATTCCTATTACCATTGATAGAACCAAAAGTCCGTAGCCGCCAATTACAAGTACATTTAAATACTCCCTGATAAACGACGGATATTCCTTCTGCGCACTTTTCTTAAGAAGCACCTGAGAAATCGCTGCCACCAGCTCTGCAAGGATCATCAGGAAAAAGTATACATTAAACATTTTTTCCCTCCCCCATATTCATCACGATAACACCGGCCATTACCAGCAGAACTCCGATGACTTTGCCAACGGTTATGCCCTGACTGAAGATCAGAAAGTTCCACAGCATCGACCACACCAGCGTCATTGACTTGTTGGCGTAAGCGATGGACAGCTCAAACTTCTTGATGATCTGCTGCCACAATATCGCATAGATTCCCAGTATCACAAAATCCAGTCCAAAGAACAGTATGTATCCCAGACTCAAAAACTCATACTTTGAAGCCATGTTGGCCGCAACTGTCGAGAGGGAATAAACCAGGACTGAAAGCTCCAAAAGCACTATGTCCAGCGCTCTAATACTCTTTTTTTCCTGCATCAGGCTTTTTCCTTCTTTCCAAAACCACTAAACAATTTGTCCCCTCTGATGCCATAAGCCACCAGAAGCACCACTGCCAGTAGTGAAACTATCTCATAAATTCTCCAGTATCCGGGCTCTTTGTAGGTAGTCATAATGCTGCCATCAAATCCCGCCGGCACAGTTACACGCACCAGTCCAATGTCTCCGGGCTGTGTCAAAAGAGCTGTACCTGTGCTCATGTCACTCGCCCTGTATCCCTTGTAGTACAACAACGGAACATCCACAAAGCTGTCCGCGCCGGAATTGTTAGTGAGTGTTACATAAACCTCACCATTATTTCTGCTCCAATCAGTTACGTCAACGCCGTCTCCTGATATCGGATCAGTAACTTCAAATGTCTCATCCTCAAACTGCGCAGGCAGATACTCACCGCCCATTACGCTTGAGTAGTCAAACGCATCCTTGTCATACAGATAAATCCACGCATCAGAATTTCCTCTGGTAGTTATGAAGTATCCAGCCCCAACCACGCTTATCGCAACAACTACTCCAACAAACACCGCCGAGAATCTGGACAATCTCTCTTTGTCATTAAGTAAAAAGACATACAGCAATCCCGAAAGTGCACTGGACAAAGTCCATGAAATTCCAAGGAATCTCCATGGGCACATAAGTGTCTGAGTAATAAGTCCTGTTGCAGGTGTGAGCTGCTCAACAAAATCCCAAGGGAACAGATGAGTTGTCATTAACATACCGACGAATGCGCCGATCATGATCTTGTCGGCTTTTCTTACGAGGTCTCCCTCTTTGCCGTTAGCTCTTTTAACAAAGCCTGAAAGTCTAAGGGCCAGGTAGCCGAATACTCCGATGGCTGCAGGTGCGATGGTAAATGGCATCTCTGTTCCGAAGTTGTTGCCGAAGGATTCAAAGATTGGATATGAATCTCCGCCTCCATACGGGAACAGGTTAAAGAGCTGCCACAGGGTTGCACCGTTTGCGCGGTAGCGTCCCTCCGTTCCTGCTTCTCCGGCTACTTTGAGGGTTCCGGACAGTTCAAGGAACGGGAATATAAACCATGCATTTAAGATAAGAACTCCTGCAAGTGCGCAGAAAAGTCTTATGATGACGTTTTTCTTAAAGGTCTTTTTCCAGTTGATGATCAGGAAGCCGGCCATAAACATGGCGGTCATGAGGGTTGTCTGTATGTGGGTCAGGACAAGGCCTGAGACGCCAAGGGTAAAGGGAAGAGCTCTCTTAAGGCTGGCGAGTACGGATTCTGAGCCTTCACATTCCTCGTAGATATGGATCAGGCCGTAGAGGACCAGGGGCAGGAACATCTGCGCGGAGTAGTCTCCCACGGAGAATCTGACGTACATGCAGCTGAGTCTGTAGGCTGAGAACATGTATAGTGTCAGGGCCAGAAGGGCTCCGGTTCTGGATTTTACAATGCGTTTGAAGCAGTAAAGTCCCACAAAGGCTGTGATCATGTTGACCATGACGAGGTAGATCTTCCATGCTGCCTGAAGTGATGCGCCAAGGCTCATGATAAATGCTGCAGGGAAGAGAAATAAGTCACAGTAGAAAAGTGAGCTTGCGTAGCCCTTTCCTTCCAGCCAGTAGCTTGAAACTCTGAGGGGCAGATTTCCCTGAGAAATAGCCTGAGCCAGGGCCTCCATTCTGCCGATATGATAGCTGGAATCGTGGCCGCTTGTCAGGAATGTTGTCAGTGCAAGAAGGGATGTGAACAGTGCGAGCGCCAGAGCGTAGATGTATGTCAGGAGCTCTTTTTCATCCCTAGTTTCCTTGAGGTACAGGGCGATGTCAATGAGGATCGCCAGCAAAAGAACTATAAGAAGCGCCTCAATCTTCCACCAGTTGGTCTCAACGATGTCGAGGCCGTAGGCGTAGAGGTAGCCGTTTCCTGTGAAGTTGTAGGAAATGCGATAGCCGGTGACTCTCTGCCAGGTGTCGAGGCGGATTTCTTTAGCGTAGGATGCGTCCTCGTTGACGCCCAGGGACCAGTTTTTGCGCTGGGTCACTACGGGTGTGGTGTTGTAGTCTGACATGGCGGTGAAGGTGTTGTTCTGGTCGCTGGTCAGGTACTTGAGGTAAATCTTGTAGCTGCCAGGGTGAAGGTCTGCCACGGGTGTGAAAATCTCGGCCTCCTGGCTTATGCTATTGTCTACGTAAACGCCGGGCTCTGATACGTCGAAGAGTCCCTCGATGTATACGCCGTTTTCAAATTCAAAAGAGTCGCCGTTAAAGGTGTAGTGGGCCTTTGGCACCAGAAAAAGTGCGAGGCACATGAGCACGGCAACCAGCTCTATTATCAGTAGTATGCGATATTTCTTCAGCATTTCTTTTCCCTCATCTTATAGATAAACATGCCAATTATTGCGGGCATAATGTAGATGACTGCCCAGGAATATCTTGGCTGTCGCACGATAAGCGGCGACATGAGAACGAACAGAAGCGAGAGCCACAGAGGTATCATGGCTACTCTTCCGCCCTTAAATCCTGAGTCTTTTGCAAGACTCACGAGAATGAACATGATGTAAACGTACATGGCAAGGTTGTTCATGGCTGCTACCAGCGGGAACTGGTTGAGCATTCTGTACATGCTGCAGATCATGATGGGCCAGCCCTGCATAGCTGCGGGAACTTCAATTCCGGTCCATGCTACGAACTCGGGGGTTGCCACGCCTTTGCCGTTGTCGCAGTCCTGGTTGTAGACCACGATGTCTGCGTCGGGCATGAAGATGAAATAGTTCTGATTCCAGGTTGCCTGAACGTAGCACAGCGGGTGTTTGAAGAACTGCTTAAGCCAAAGTGTGAGGTAGTCCACGATGTGCTGTGTGTCGCCCTCGATGTAGAGGGTCTTGATGTCGTCAGCGCAGAGTGGATCGTAGGAAGTCAGGAACGCAGGCCATTCGAAGGTTGCCTGGAGAACCTGTAATTCTTCGTCGGTGAGTTCGTCGTAGTAGTCGCGGGTGTATCTGGCGCTCTGCTGGAAAGGCAGGCAGAAGGCTTCACGTATGGATCCATCAACTACATTGTAGTGAACTGTTATTGCATGGTTAATTGCAGTAACAAGGATCAGTGGCAAAAGAGCCATAACCAGCGGATATGCATTGAATCTGGCTTGTTTCTTGACGAGTTTAACTATCCAGATGATGGCCAGGATGCCTGTCATTATTATGTAGATGTGCAGACCGTTTTTGCGGCAAAGTGCCATGAAGCATGCGCCGTAGACCCAGGATATGAGTAGAGGCAGGTCTTTTTTGAAATCAAAGTCAAGGTTGTCGCGAAGGACGATCTTGATGATGCAAAGGGTCCAGATGATGTAGCCGATCATGTGGGGGTAGTCCTTGATGACCCAGGCTGCGTTGCCGGTAAAGTACGGGGTAAAGCAGTACAGGGCCATGCTGTAAAGACGCATCCAGAAAGGTGTGCGCCACTGGTGCATCATGTAGACCGTGTATGCAAGGACTGCTGCCATGACTGAAGACTCAACGAAGCGATAGATGAGGAGTCCTACGTTGGCGCTGCCAAAGAGTGTCATGCCTGCGTTTACAAAGCTGCCGTAGAGCCATGTGTGGAAGATTGGCTGCCAGCTTGTATAGGGAAGCTGCCCAAAGTAGTAGTTGAGCTGATTCCAGTCGTCCGCACCGAGAGCTGCCGGATATCTGGCAAAGAGATGGAAGGACCAGGACAGAACAATAGCTACAAAGCAGAACCAAAATGGGTGCTTGCGGTACAGCGCGCGAAGCTTAGGGAATCTGTCTGTGTTTATTTTGAAGATGGTGTCACTGTTTGCGAACAAGTGATTGACCAGTCTTATGAACAGTTTGAAAAGGAAATAAAAGCCTGCAAAAACAATCAGGGCAATTATCAGGTTGAAGGCTGGGGTTATGAGGACCCGCAGGTCGTTGCCCTGGCGGTAGCCTCTTCCGCCGGTGTACATAAATGCGAAGAATGCTGCGAGGAGCTTTTCACGTTTCATGGATCTAAGGCTCTTTTCCCCGGGGCCGAAGGCCGTCATGTAGATGAAGAAGAACGCGAAGGCCACCACTGTTATGACAAAGGCTTTTCCGGCAAAGGCGTCGGTGATGTATTCAAATATCTTGAACAGGGCGCGCTTTATCGGGTCTCCGATATGGGATTCGTAGGGCTCTGTGGTGTCAAAGTCCATGAAGATGGCTGCGCCGGTTAAAAAGGCAGCGACAAAACTTTTAAGCTTTGACCAGGGCTCGTCTTTTTTAAAAAACATAGTACCTCCGTCAGTTTTCAGGGTAGATTGCGTCTTTGAAATGCTGGGCCATGTGCTCGTTGCAGGCGGCATTTACGTGGATGTTATCAAGAAGCCACTCGGAGCTGTTGTCCTCGTGGATGGTTCCATAGTAGTTGTCGACGAAGGATACGCCGGTGGCGCCGGATACGTCGATCATGAACTGCATGTAAGTTGTGAGTCTGCCGTTGCCAAAGTCGTACATGTCGCCGCTGACCAGGGCTCCGCTGTTGTCGTAGGCGTAGCACATAGGGAATGACATGCAGACGATCCTGATGTGGGGGAATTTCTCCTGGATCAGTTTGATGCCGGCGTTGAGGGCGCCGCTGTAGGTCTGCGGGTCGGAGTCGTTGTCGGGGTTCATGCCGATTCGAAGGCTAATATAGTCCTGGGCGTCGTAGAAAACTACGAGGGTGTCGACTTTGCTCATGTCCACTGCGGAGAGGGCCTGGGTGTGAAGGGTGTAGTAACCGTTCTCAAGGTTCTCTGCTGCAGATTCCATTTGTGAGAAGTCTCCGGTGGTTATGGCCTTGCTGACGCTGTAGAAACTGAAGGCATCCAAAGGATAGCTGCTGTCGTAGCTGGCGTTTTTCAGGGCCACGGTGGACTGCGGGAAACCAACGTTTATGGTGTTGGCGCCGAGCTTTGATCCGATCTTCTCTACTACGCCGTTTTCGTCAGCGTAGTATGTGAGGATGTCGTTGCCCATGAAGAGGATGGTTTCTACGCCGTCGTCTGCCTGGAGGGCTTTTTTGTCTTCGGGCATCAGGAAGATCTGGTCCATGACTTCCACGGAGAAGTCGCCTTCGACGACGCCTTCGGTTTCAGCGGTGCCTTTGTTCCAGAGCCAGAGGCGGTAGATGGAGAAGGCGACGACGCCGATGATCACGCTGATGATGATAGCGTGAACCCAGACAGGAACGCCGGATTCTGATTTGGCAGGTCGGGTGTTGCGAGGTCTTTCGCCACTTCTATCTCTGTTGCTGGTTCTGGAGTTTGATCTGGTGCTGTTTCTGTCTATGTTTCCAGTTCTTGCACTGTTTCTCTCAATGTTTCTTGCACTGTCTCTGTTGTTTTCTCTTTCGCTGTTTCTCTCGATGTTCTTCTCAATGTTTTCGTTTGGAATATTAGCCATGGTGAACTTCCTTATGTTTTATGAGCATAGATACCTTTTCTATTAACGTATATATGCTCTGTTTTATCTGGTCTGTTTTTCCTATTTCTGTTTACACTCAACCCAATTAGTATATAGGGGTTTGTGCATTGTTACAACTTTCAAGATTGTATTGCACATGGAACACTGGGGACGGTTCTCTCTGTCCCACGCTTACCAGTCCTGTGAGAAAAGGCCTTCAAAGTCGAAGGTTTCTACGATCTGGCGCATCTTCGACAGCTCTTTTGCCATATCCTCTGAGGAGTGGATCTGGTAAGTGCCGTCCTGAAAACATTCTACCATATATCTGTTGATCTCGGGCTTGTAGTGGGAGTAGTCCGCGTAGTTGTTGAGGTCTGTGACTTCGTCCATGGTCTGGAAGTAGAAAAGGTGCACGTTGTCGTACTCCAGGAGGCGGTCCGCCACGTACTGGTACTGGGCAAAGGCAGCTTCGTAGAAGTTCTCCTGCTGCAGGTTGTGCCAGTACAAAATGCTGTAAGGCGGGAAGAAGAAATAAAACTGAGTCTCCGGGTGCTGCTCCACGAATGGAAGGATGTTTTTTTCAAGGTTTGCCTGGGTTGTGGGCAAGACATCCTCTTTTGTGATGATCTGGTCTGACTTCTCGGGTTCCTCGTAGGTGTGCATTACGTATTGGATGTTGTAAAAATCAGGAGTCCACCAGCTGAAGTAGATCTCAGAAAGGTCGGAGCCCTTGCCCTGAATTACTGGGCGAAGGATGTACTGGAAGAGTACATCTTTATTGAGCACGTAGTTAACATCATTGAAGATGTTGTGATCATAAAGGTGCTCGGGCAGCGGATACTTGGTCTCCTCGGTGTCCGCTGTCATGGTAGGAATATCCATAGCAAAGAACACCGCACCCATTGGCTGCGTCTGCCTCGCGTGGGTGGATTCATCAAAGACGATGCTGAGGATGTTATAGTCATCCTTTGGATACGCGCCGCTGTAGCTGAGTTTGACTGTGTCGTAGCCAAGGAGTTCTTTGAAATCGTCGGTGTCGAAGTTTACTGTCATTGATGAGCCAATGATGCATCCGTTGTAATCCATGTTCTTAGCCATTCCCGGATTCTGAGATAACTGGTTGTCCACCACGTAGGGGAATCCTTGCAATGGTGTGTGGTAATGGAAGAATGGATCAACATAGATGATCAGCGCTGCAATTGCACACAGAACCACCAGCATGATTGCGATCAGGACGATGAACAGGCGCTTGTAGCCGCTTCTATTCTCTTCTGTATTGAGTTTTTGGGTTGCTTTATCTTTGGTATTCATGTTTTTACTTATCTAAATCCAATCTATGTCTTTCATTTTGGAGTGCATCTATTCGAATTACTTCTGGCTCCGATCATTTTCACACCAATTCCATTCTAAGATTCATTTTGGTAGTATGTCGGAATTTCGATTCCCTCTATTCAATCAAGATCTGGCATTTTGGAGTGCATTTATAATTGTCTTAGCCACCGTGATTCGTGCCACCATTCCATCGCTCATACCAAAAAGCCTTTAGAAGGTCTGTTAGAATGAACTTCCATTTAGAAAACTGGTTTCAAATCGCTTATGCCCATTTTTGCTGCACTCCAAGTCTGGTTCTAAATTCATTTTGGTATGCTTTTTATTTTTCACTCTTACCATTTCCCCAATTTAAGCTCTATTGGTATGAACATATTGGGATGTGAGCGCCCAAAAGCAATCAGGAGCATAATCAATTCTTATCTTTAGAAGTTCATATATAAGAATGTGCTGACTCCGGCTAGGCTTATGATGCTCCAGAGAAGCAGGATGGCTGTGGCGAGGGTGGTTTTCATACTAATTTTGCATTTCTGCGCGATGGTGATGGCGTTTTGGGAAAAGAAAATGATGACCACCGCTACTATAAGGAAAAGCCACAGACAAATGTCCCATCCGAAACTGAGCTTGGAAATTGGTGTGACTTTGATGACATACCAAATCTCGTCGAGCTGGAAGCAGGATGAAAGATGAGTTGCCAGCCTCTTGTGGCCGCCGGTAAACATTCTGGCAATAAGGGTCAGAGCGTCCTTTATGGTATCCGCTCTGAAAAATACCCAGGCTATTGTAACATAAGCAAAAGTAAGAATTGTCTTAAGCATCCTGATGGCCTTGCCACCATTTCCATCGCTATCCGCATTGGCTTTATTAACAGTACTTCCATTTGCGGAGCTACTTTTTACTACAGAAGCAGCTCTATTACCCGATTTGCTGCCAGTGAGCGCACGCTCGATCACATACAGTACGCCGTGCATAGCGCCCCAGACAATGAAGGTCCAGCCATTGCCGTGCCAGAGGCCGCTGAGGAGGAAAACGATCATCAGGTTTAGGTAGAGGCGGGCCTGGCCCTTGCGGTTACCGCCAAGTGGGATGTATACGTATTTAGTGAAGAATTTGGTCAGTGTTATGTGCCATCTCTTCCAGAAATCAATGATTCCCAAAGCCTTGTAAGGAGAATTGAAATTCATGGGGAGATCAAATCCAATAGCCATGCACACAGCTGCTGCCATATCGCAATATCCGCTAAAATCAAAATACAACTGGAACGAATAGAAAACTGCGATCAATACCGCTTCAAGACTTCCAAGCGTTGCAAGGTTCTCATAGCCAAAATCAACTGCCTTACCAAAGGTATCTGCAAGAATAACCTTCTTAAAAAGTCCCATAGCAAGCAGGAAAAGAGCTCTTAGAATCAGCTCATAGTCCACAGTACCTGACTGTACTCCTGTCAGACCGCGAGATACCGAAATCGACGCATTACCAGCATCCAAATTGGAATGTGATGCACTATCAAAATTAGAATTCACTGTACGACCAGCAGAATTCGAAAGCGCCTCATCCATACTCTTCTCAAAGTCCTTGTATCCCATAAGAGGTCCCTGTAAGAGCTTTGGGAAGAAGAGTATGTATGCGAGATAATCGACAAGTGAAAACTTCTCAATCTCGCCCCTGTACATATCTACAATAAATGAAATCTGATTAAAGGTATAAAAGCTCACTGCAACTGGGAAGAACACACCCGAGAACTTAAAGAACAAAAGTGCTACAACATTAAGAACAACTCCGAACGCCACAACCCATCTGGCATCTCGACCGCCTTTACCCGTCCCCTCATGCTTTCTAGCATCTACACCAGAACCATCAACAGAATTGCCATTAGTACGATCTTCGGCATCTCCACCGATGCCATAACCAGCACGCCCAGCAACCACCGCCGCCAGCGCCCCATTCACCACAACACTCACCGCCAGCACCAGCAAATTCCTCACCCCAAAAGGCGCATAAAAAATAAGGGATGCCACAACTATCAGCCACTTGCACACATCCCTACGCCCAGGATCCCTATTAGCCATCCCCCTGGCCGCAAAAAACAGCACCAGAAAGACCGGCAAAAATGCCAGAAGAAAATTATAAGAATTGAAAAGCATTACCCCTGCCAATCTCCTTCTTTAGTTCCTTTTTCATCCCCGATGTGCTAACATCTTTTTTGAAAGAAAGCAAAAACACTATCGGGGGACCAAATCATGGATTTTAAAACCATCATCAAATCAAAAGCCTCGGCAAAGGTCCTGTTTTCCCTGGCCATTGCCTTTATAAACGCAGTCTGCATCCAGGCTGTAACCACCCACGCCTGCTTTGGCTGGGGCAGCATTGACTACTACAAATGGAGGCATTATTTCTTCTTCTCATTTATCGCAGCCTTCGTATTCTTCACCATCATGGACTATCTGCTATCGGGCAAAAGAGCTGACGGCGTCACACTACCCAAGCTCCCAGAAAAAGCAAAATTCCTGCTGCCGGTACTTTTCTTTATCTGCTGGCTTCCATATCTTATCAAATATGCACCGGGTCTTGTAAACTACGACACCGTAAACCAGCTCGAAGACTTCTTCAACGGCGTCTCCAGCGTCCCCTTCGGCTACGTTGAGGGCCAGGAGGAAGTAACGGTCTACATGAACGCCCATCACCCGGTATTTGTAACTTTTATATTTGGTAACTTCGTAAAAATCGGCCTGGCTCTTGGCTCACCAGCCAAAGGCCTCACCATCTATATTGTATTCCAGATGATCCTGGCTGCCATCATCCTCAGCTACGTCATCGAAAAGACCGCCGAGCTCGACAACAACAGACACCAGGTCCTGAAATGTGCAACCATTGCATTTTTCGCGCTGTGCCCCGTAATCCCATATTACGTGTGCATCATGCTCAAGAACAGCCTCCACACAATCCTGTGCGTGGCCTATGTATTCCTATATCTGATCATCGCCCTTAAAAACCACGTGATGACCAGAAACGAAAAGATCGCCTGGATCGCCCTGTCCCTTCTCCTGTCCCTGACTCAGAACACAGGTGTATACTTCGTGATCCTCACCGGCATCTTCCTGATGATCAAATCCAAGGAGAACCGCATCCCAATTCTTGCCGGCGTCATCGCATCCGCCGCAATCATGCTGCTCATCCTTCCAAAGATCATCTACCCCGCCATGAACATCTTCCCCGGTGGCAAACAGGAGGTTCTCGGAACACTCTTCCAGCAGACCGCCAGATTTGTCAGAGACCACGAGGACGAGGTTACGGAAAAAGACATCGAGATTCTCTCAAAGGTTGTGGACTACGGCACACTTCATGACAACTACGTATTCGAGACCACCGATAACTTGAAGGCCACCTACAATCTGCACGCCACATCAAAAGAGCTCTCGGACTTCTACAAACTATGGCTATCCTGGGGTTTTAGACACCCCGAATCATACTTCAGGGCAATCCTTCCAATCTGCGGAGAATTCTTCGCAACGGGCTATAACATCGGAATCTTCGATCACATCCCTACAAACGAAGGCGTCTTCGCCCAGATCGCCCACACCAAACCTGAGGAGGAATACACCGCCCTCAGCGAGATCTACTACTGGGTAAGAAGCTTCCCGGGCCTTGACCTGCTCTTCCAGCACGCACTGTACGTACTCTGGATCCCGCTCTACTGCATATACAGGACACTCACAAGTAAGAAAAAGAGCTTATTCTACATCGTACCATTTATAGTTAATATGCTCTTCCTCGTAGTCAGCCCCATGGTATATTCAAGATATGCCTTGCCACTGATTTTCACATCACCGATACTACTGTACATGTGCGTATCCACTGAAGATTAAGCACGTAAACATATCATGATACTGTTTTAATAATGCTCTACTTGAATGTATCAGCTGATGACTAGACTCATTAGCATATCAAGATGCCGGACAAAAGATACATCACATTATTGAAACGGATTCGTATCAGACACATAGCAAGCCAGCCATCGAACCTCACCCACATAGGTGTATCTCGCTGCAACTTCCTCTGATACATAATCGGTAAGAGCGCTGTAATTCGGAATCGCTATCGCGTTCTTATCCCCGTAATAATCAAACGAAAGCTCATCATAATAATAATTGTATTCCAAAGGGAATGTGCCTGTTTCAGTCATGTAACAGGCATATTTTTTACTGTCATCAACAGCCTTGCACATCAGCGCCGTATCTTTATCATTCATAATGAACACCGACTCAACATCCAGAGTCTTGAAGTAATCAGTCATCTCCACGATGTAGTCCTTGTTCATCATGTTTTCTTTGGTTATCTTGATGTTCCCCACCAGCATAAATCCGGTCGCAAGACATACGCAGATCATAAACGACATAACTTGCTGCTTCTTAAGAGTGCCAAGCCACTTCTCCAGCTCAACGCCCAATGCCACCAAGAGAATCGGTGCACCAATCAAAAGATATCTGTAAGGAATATACGAATTGCCACCGCGCAGATCTCCCAGGATCAATATCAGCATATTGAACGGGAACACCACTGCAAACAGAACATAATTCTCGTAACCCGCAGTCCTCTTAAACCACTTAACAAATATCGCCACTGTCACAACAATAATGATCGTCACAAACGCAATCTTCAGGCAGTAATAAATACCGGTAACCGAAAATGCCGGCACATCATCATTCATCAGCGCACCAAAAGCCTGATAAACTCCAACCAGCACTCCCCTTAAATTGTCCGCGAAATCCTCAGCCTTTACAAGCCCCGCAACAGGCGACGTACTGTTATAGATCTTCTTGTAGACCAGCATTCCAATAAGCGCAGACGCAAACGTCCCTGCCCAGACCGGCCACTCACTCTTAAGTCTTGCATTATCAGCCTCGCGCCAAAGAGCTATCACCTGCATCAGGAAAATCGGCGCAACACCGCAAATAAACGTGTACGTTCCCGTAGATGAACATGTTATGAACAACATAATAACGTAGAGTGCGAAAAAGAAATTCTTCCTCCACCCTCCTAACTGGCTAATACCCTCACCACCGCTAAACGATAGGATATTCAAAACCAGCAGAATCGGAACCAGCGCCTTAACCCCGTAATTGGCGTGAGCAAAGAACAGCATCTTGAAATAGTCCAGCCACTCAAAGCTGTAGGGCGTAAGCATCACCGCCAGCACCCAGAACCTCACACCAAGGCCCGTCCCAAGCATCTCAAAAATCGTCCAGATTGAAAAAATAAAAAGACAAACAATGATCAGATTGGAAATCCCAACAGACAGGAACATATTCCCCGTGATGGCATAAAGCGGAACTGCAAACAGGAGTGAATTATCAAATTCCATGCTGGTGGTGGGTTTCCAGTTATCCAGCACCAGCGTGTGATTCTTTACCATCTCCCTGCCGTGATAGATCGTGATTGCATAATCCGGATCCAGCGAGAGCCTGTTATCCGACAGATTAAAATACACAACCGCGATAATGCTGACCAGAAACAGGACAAGCCCCATGTACTCCCAGACGCTGCATCCCGTCAGTTTCTCTTTAAACTTCATAATGTTCCTTCCCAAAAAATAATAATATCAACAGATTTACCCCTGTACACTTACCTCAGGGTCCTCGTAAATAAAGTAATTATCCACAGTCTCAACCAGCTTAAGTCCCAGCGTGGCAAGGTTCTTGTCAATCCTGCGGTCCTTGGAGAGAATAATATACCTGCAGCTGCTCTGCCTTGTAGCCTCTATAAGCGCCTGCGCATCAATAACCTCAGGCTTCTCCATAACCTCATAAACCTGGTTATAGTAATCCCACTGGGTAACCACCATTTCTCTGCCAAACGGCAGGAGAATATCCGTGTCATACTGCCTTACAAAATGCACCAGCTCCGACGGAAACGCCGCCCTGACCCTTGGCTCACCCTCTGCAGGCGAGATCACATCGCAAATATCAATGACATTCTGCGGAATATGATAGAGATTCTCAGCCACAGACATATACTGGTTCAGATAAACCAGAGAGCCCGAAACAATCGTAATCGCCAGTGCCGCCACCAGTGCAACTCTCTGAACCATCTTGTTCTGAAAACTGAACACCAGCTTGCACAGCGCATAACCGATAACCACATACATCGGCACCAGCCACATAATGCGGTAGTACGTGTCGCTGCCCTCATTAAACACCGCCACATACACGATCTTGGTTATTGGCAAAAGAAATCCCACCATAATCACAAGTGGCAGAACACCCAGCACTATTCTTCTTTTCCATTTCTTCTCAGTGACGATTATGTAGATCGCAGACGCCACCAGAAGAATCGCCAGAATCGGATTTCCAAAGTACAGCTTAAAAGAAACAAAGCATTCCATGAAGATACCATACATAGAATTTCTCCTCTAATAACGACAGTTTATTATCTGACTAAGTCCGGTCGGATGCGGATACCGTAACCGACCAAAATACGGTCGCTAACGGTAACCAGCTCCTAAATTACCTGCTAAACAGCGAGAAATAAATTCCCAGATACAAGATATTCGGCACAATCGACATAAACGCGCCAAGTATAACAGTCCATCTCTTCGAGAACACTAAGAGGATCAGTGTCAAAAGAGCTACCAGACCACTTCCAAAAATTACACCCATGGAGCTGCATACGCCCGAAAGCATATTTACCAGCGTCAGCATGATCCACGCCGACCTGAAGCTCTCCCTCTCCTGGGCTTTTAATCCTTCCAGCATCCACAAAAACAGCCAGAAGATCATAGGAAATACCAGATTTCCAACAAGAGCTTTGCCCTGCCATGTCCTCATAAACATGAAGGTAGCCGGTGTATAGATGGACACATTTCCAAACATCAAAAGGAACGAAACGATTATCATAAAGGCCGGAATCAGCTGCTGCCTGCTTCTAAACAGCACCCTTCCAATCTCCACATAAACAAGATAAATAAACGGGATAAAAAACAGCGGCAACACTGAGTGTGACACAATAGTCGCATGAATCCCACTCATCTTGGCGATAAAAGCATTCCACATGGTTATAACCGCCAGTGCGTGCCTGATATCAAGGGATGTGGAGGTTCCGGTATAAGGAAGGATGGTGTTCATAACATCCACCTTTTGCGCCAGAAGAGATTCAACCACATAGTAAGCATCATCGCCGTCAAAGCTTGCCATCACCACCGACATCACCATCTGGAATACCATAACCGCAAAGAAAATCCCCCAGTAGATCCTGCTCTCCAAGGTATAATCCGCCTTGAAGGTCTTTGGATCAGCCCATGGGCTCATAAGGTCATACACATCAGCGTGGGCTTCTCCGGGGAAAAGAGTCAGATAGCTCTTTTCACTCTTCATCAGAAGCTTGACACTTCTGACCACTCCCAAAACAGCCATGATCAGCACTATCACAATAAAGATGACACGGCAGTACGTAAAGGCACTGAATACGAGCCTCGTCATACAGGCGATCGCCACGATCTCAAAGACTCCCATGTACACCAGAAATCCCAGAATAAAGGTGATTCCAACCGTGCGCCTTATCTCCGGCAATATGAAATTAAAAAGCAGCCCAATGCAAAAGGGCACCAGCAGCAGCCATACAAGCAGCTGCAGAAATGAAATCACGTAGGTCATAGATTACTCCGCCATCATCAGCTTTAAGTGTTCCTGAAGGATACTGATACCTGTCAGGTTCTCGCCACCACGAGGGATGATGATGTCCGCATACTTCTTGCTGGGCTCAACAAACTGCTCGTGCATGGGCTTAACAGTTTCAGTGTACTGTGTAAGGATTGACTCGATGCTTCTTGCACGCTCTATCATGTCGCGGCGAATTCTGCGCATGAGTCTTTCGTCAGCATCAGTATCAACAAACACCTTAATATCCATAAGATCACGAAGGGCCTTGCTCTCCAGGATCAGGATTCCTTCAAGGATGATTACCTTCTTGGGAACCACATGGATAGTGGCATCGGACCTGTTGTGGATTGTGTAATCATAGACAGGCATATCGATCTCGATATTGTTCTTGAGCTTCTGCACATCCTCGATCATCAGATCCGTGTCAAAGGAAGCGGGATGATCGTAGTTGAGCCTGCTCCTGTCCTCATATGTGAGATCATTATGAGCCTTGTAATAAGAATCATGGTTGATTACTGCGATGTCGTCGCCAAACTTTTCTTTGATCTTTCTTACAATTGTGGTCTTACCTGAAGCTGTGCCTCCTGCAATTCCGACTATACAAACCTTTCCGCTCATATCATCAACCTCCTGGATTAAAACCGATGGCGTAGTCACAGCCATAGGATTTATAGTAATGGTGGGATAAAACTTCCCCCGATTCATTATCGTAAGTAATTATCTGGATGTCATACTCGTACATGGCATCATTATATAAAAGATTGTTCTCCGTATCTTCATCTGTGTAGAAGAGTCTGAACAGATGCTCCACCGGCTGGTAGTGCACGGTTCCAAGGCTGGTGCTGATGCCATCTAAAGCCTCGTCCCCGCTTGCCTCGTAAACCATCGCAGAAGATACGTCATTTATCAGAATATATGGGCCGTCAGTGTGATATATCTTTGGCGTCTCAGTAAAGTTATGGATCAGCTTCTTCATCTGCTCATCACCAAAAGCCTGAGAACCGTCATTGATATAAACGATGGAGCTAACTCCGTCATCGGTCAGGTAATTAAGCTGCTGATAGATGTTATCTGAGTTAACCGCCATGTCATAAATGTCCGCATAGAACTCATCTGACTTAACCTGCCAGTCATGGTATGCTTCATCTCCTCTGTGATCTGTGAGA
>JAEEGI010006157.1_pt1 | contig 27185 bp, 23 predicted proteins | sample 8958751 | NCBI WGS metagenome assembly JAEEGI01 (sample SAMN16246545, study PRJNA631951) | gut metagenome | biome: gut microbiome; feature: rumen; material: KS-attached | host: Bos | place: Iran: Karaj | collected 2018-10 | reverse complement strand
ATCTCTATGGAATCACCGTGTATGTCAAGCCCAGGTAAGGTTCCTCGCGTACCATCGAATTAAACCACATGCTCCACCGCTTGTGCGGGCCCCCGTCAATTCCTTTGAGTTTCACCCTTGCGGGCATACTCCCCAGGCGGTACACTTATCACGTTCGCTTTGGCACCCAGCCTCATGGCCAGACACCTAGTGTACATCGTTTACTGTGCGGACTACCAGGGTATCTAATCCTGTTCGCTCCCCGCACCTTCGCACCTCAGCGTCAGTTATCTGCTGGCAGCCTGCCTTCGCCATCGGTGTTCTTCCAGATATCTACAGATTTCACCCCTACACCTGGAATTCCGGCTGCCCCTCAGTAACTCTAGCCGCGTAGTTCCCAATGCAGTTCCGGGGTTGAGCCCCGGCATTTCACATCAGGCTTACGCAGCCGCCTGCATGCCCTTTACGCCCAATAATTCCGAACAACGCTCGCAACTTACGTGTTACCGCGGCTGCTGGCACGTAATTAGCCGTTGCTTATTCAGACGCTACAGTCACCGGCCCGCCATTCCCTGCGGACCTTATTCCTCACGTCCAAAAGAACTTTACAACCTTCCGGCCTTCTTCGTTCACGCGGCGTCGCTCCGTCAGACTTCCGTCCATTGCGGAATATTCTTAGCTGCTGCCTCCCGTAGGAGTCTGGGCCGTATCTCAGTCCCAATGTGTCCGATCACCCTCTCAGGCCGGATACCCGTCATCGCCTTGGTGGGCCGTTACCCCGCCAACAAGCTGGTAGGCCGCGGACCATTCCCCCGGCGGAGCCTTAGCTCCTTTCCCCGCACGGCTCTAGCCCGTGCGGCCGTATCCGGTATTACCCGGTATTTCTACCGGCTATCCCCGTCCGGGGGGTATGTCATCCACGTGTTACTCACCAGTCCGCCACTCTGGGGCGGGAGCAAGCTCCCGCCTTGCCGTTCGACTTGCATGCTTAAGACGCGCCGCCAGCGTTCGTTCTGAGCCAGGATCAAACTCTCCATCATTTATTCATTAAGCCCCGAGGGGCTCGATGACAAAATCAAAAAGCCTGTCCCTTGCTTCTTCAAGGAACCCGTCCCCTCTCAGGGACGTATCTATTCTTGGTTTTCGTTTCAAACGGGATTCCGTCAGGATATCCCGCTGTAGAACCTGCTGCTGGCTTTCGTATGGAAACCATACTACTTGCTTCTTCGTTTCTTTCCTTCCCTCTTCTTTTCAAACATCCCGGCCGCCGTCCTCTTCGTTCCGGCAGGCCCGCTTTATCGCAAGCAAGAAAGATTATATATCCTTTCCCGTTTTCTTGTCAATACCCTGAGCCCCGTTTTTTTATTTTTTTCGGATTCTCCCGAACCCGCAGGGCTCCCGTCCCGCACCCCTCAGAGGCGGAACGGAAAATAACATAGCACACCCTTTCAGAATTGTCAAGATATTTTTTATCTTTTATCAAAAAAAAGTGATTTAAATGAATGAATATAATCTACAAAAGAAATATATGATGCAAATACACATAATACAGACATTGAAGTAATTACTATTTTGCATACATTTTCATATCCTGTAATATTTACACCACATCTAACCAAAGAATCGACTGCTAAACATACGAAACTTGTTGCAATATACAATACAGTTTTTAATTTTCCACCTTTACGCGCTCCAACAGCTACCCCTTTTTTTGCAGCAACCATCCGTAAGAACAACATGCAAGTTTCTCTGTAAAATAGCAACAAAAGAATAATAAACGACATATATCCCGTATGGACATAACAGAAAAAACAACTTAAATGCAAAACAACATCAGCAAAAGGATCATACAGTTTTCCAAAATCACTGACACAATTCATTTTTCTGGCATAGAAACCATCAAGAAAATCCGTAAACTCTGCAAAACAAAGCAAAGGCAACAATATGCACCCTGTCACAAAAGCAGTAGAAGGGAATAATTCCGGAAGAATATAAATAATAAGAAATATCGGAGCAAACGCAATCCGAACTGTTGTAAATTTATCCGCTCTAGTCATGTATAAAATATCAGAACATACACGAAAAAAGTCAACAGAATTTTACGGATAAGCTTTAAAATCTTGTACGATACTTATGCATGATTCAACTTTTTTATCAGGCATAAGGCTAGATGCTATTGTAACCGCTTTCTCTGCAACCGCAGCTGAATCAGAAACCCCATGAAGAACAACTGCATCACCATTGATGACTGCCTTCAGGAAAACAATGTTGAGTTTATAATCAAAAATCAGTGTATTAACGAGTTTTTGAGCCTCATACAATGATTGCAATCTTTCTTTTCCAAGCTTTTCCTTTTCCGGTGTTATAAGCGCTTTTCGTAAATCATCGATAATTAAAGCTGCCTTTTCAACATCTACTATTCCTGTATTAATTGTAAGGTGGAAATGTGAAGGATCCTCATTTATAAGATTGAAGAAACTCTTATGGAAACCTAATCGGTTCGCATCACTTTCTTCTATACGCTGCAACGCCTGTTTCTCGTTCCAATTGAACTCATTCATTAATCGTTTTATACGTACTTCGTTCTTCGCAACAAAGCGCACTGATATCAGACTAGGAACAGATTCCAATATGATAAAAGCACCACGTCCTATCAGAATACAATTCCCTTCAGACGCAGACTCAAGAATAGCTGTTTGAAGATAATCAAGATATTCATCTCTGTTCTTTGTAAGTGATGCAAAGAAACCCGGTTTTCGCTCATCGTATTTCTTCATTTTGTCCTCAGGAAAACCAAGTTCAATTATTCTTCTTTCTATATATTTCCTATCAATAAACTTGTATCCAGTCTGTCTGGAAAGTTCCTGAGCAACTTCATCACCAAGAGCGGCAACTTGTCTTGAAATAGCTATTATCGCCATATTGTTCTCCTATATATAGAATACTCGGAATACGCCGAATTGTCAAAAAAAAGGCTGCTTTTTTCAAAGCAGCCTTTTCCAATTATGTTATGTCACCATTTCAAGATTATTTAATCTTGAAAGTGTCATATTTAATTGATGAATCGTATGTTCCGGAACGAACCTCACCAGCGATACTCGGAATTTCAATCTTCATACCAGGATGGATAAGGTCAGGATTGGAAGGATCTTCCATGCTTCCCTTGTTCGCGTTATACAAGTTTTCCCACAAAGCAGGATTGTTGTATACATAAGATCTGCCAGCGATGTTCCAGTAGCAGTCTTTTGTCTCGTCCCATGGGCGTACGACATAATACTTTGGAAGCGGAGTTGTGTCTGAAATCTCAGACAGAACATTTATAGCTTCACGTGCGAAATATGTTGCAGAATCGTATTCTTTTGCATTGAAAGCATTCTTTGCATTCTGAACAGCCTGCTCGCCTGCTGTGTATGTCATAGGATAATATACATCACCCTTTGCATTTTTGGCCCAAAGAAGCTGATTTTCAGCGAGAGCGATTGTATTCTCTGCTTCTTCAATCTTTCTGTTTTCAGCCTCTTTCTTTGCACGAGCATTAGCTTCAGCTATTCTTCTAGCTTCTTCTCTCTTCTCTGCATCGATTTCTGCTTCTGCAAGTTTTTCGTTGATTTCAAACTCAACTTCATCTCTTTTGATTTCGGCCTGCTCTGACAACTCAATAGCCAAAGCATAATCGCCTCTATCAAAAGCTTCCTGCGCAAGCTTATCATAGTCATTAGCAGCCTGCAAAGGCTTAATATCAGCCCAGCTTTCGCAAATAACAGGAAGAACCATGCAACAAATAACTAATAAAGAACAAATAAACTTCTTCATCATCTTGCCTCCTAGTTGTTTGAAAGAGGAGCGATTATATCAGCCTGAGCTGCAAGAATACTAAGTTCTTCTGCACGTGCACGGCCTCTTTCCAAAGCTTCCAAAGCTGCGTTGCGTTTTGCAAGCACGCTCTCGTATACAGAACTCATAGCATCTTTTGCTGTTGTATATTCTGCGAAAGCTGCCTCATAGGACATTCTGGCAAAAATAGCTTCAGCATTCTTCATATGAGATTCAGCTTCAGCATATCCCTGCTTGTCAGCTACGTTAGCCTTGATACCATCTGCATCCTTCTTAACAGCCAGATACTCGTTGCGAACAGCATCTGACTTCTTCTTGAACGCATTCTTAACAACCTTGTCATATGCAGCGTGTACTTCTTCTGCTTTTGCGAGAAGAACTTTACCTTCTGCCAAGGAATATGCGAGAACTTCAAGTTCATCAACAGCTCTTTCTGCTGCTTCGAAACCGTTTCTGTCATATGACTGGAAATCGTTCTCTACAATGCGTATATAAACCTGGGCGGCATAAGCAGCTTCCTCAAATGCCTTGTAAACATTTGTAAAGTTCTCTGCGTCTGCCTCAAGCTCTTCCTGTGTTCCTACTGTGTTGTAGTAATCAAGAGCGTCATAAGCATATTCATCTGCTACAGCAAGCTCTTCTGGGAAGAATTCCTCCGCACCCGCTTCAACAGCATCATCTCTTACGGCGATAACTTCATCAATCATCTGACCGTTGTCAATAACTTTGTTGTAAGAATCATCTGCGAACTGAACAGTATCAAGAATGTCCTGTCCGTCAAATGTTGTATAAGCAATCTCGTAAACTTTTTCTTCAGCACTGTTTCCTGCTTCGAAGTTCTTGTTATCGAAGAAGTCATAGCCTTCTTCGATTACGACATCGTAAGCATCCTGTGCATCAACAGCTGTGATGAATGCTGTATAAATATTCTTGAAGTTTGCAGCGTCTGCCTCAAGTTCTTTCTGAGAACCGGCTTCGTTGTAGTAATCAACAGCCTCCCAAGCAAGCTCGTCAACCATAGCGAACTCTTCTGGGAAGTAGTCTTCTGCACCAGCAGCAACAGCCTCATCTCTTACAGCCATTACATCAAGGCACATATCTACGTTATCAAGAATTCTGTTGTAGTAGTAATTAGCATCACCAGTCTTGTCTACAAGAGCTGCACCATCGAATGTTGTATATGCAATTTCATATACTTCTTCAACAGCTGCGTTACCAGCATTGAAGTTTCTAACATCATATTCATCATAGCCGTTTTCAACGACTACGTTGTATGCATCCTGTGCTTCAGCAGCATTGATGAAAGCGATGTAGATGTTCTCGAAGTTGTCGATATCTGCATCAAGCTGATCCTGGGAACCACCAGCGTTGAAGCTTACAACAGCCTCCCAAGCAAGCTCGTCAACCATAGCGAACTCTCCAGGGAAGTAGTCCTCTGCACCAGCAGAAATAGCATCTTCTCTTACAGCCATTACAGCAAGGCAAGCTTCACAGTTTGTAATCGCCTGCTCATAAGCATCAAGAGCTACGTTAATTGTCTCGAAGATTGCAACGCCGTCAAGTTCTGGAGCTGCAGCCAATGTGTATACATCCAAAACAGCTTTGTCACCACGAGCGACGTCTTTAACATCATACTCATCGTAGCCATTTTCAATGATACAATCGTATGCATTCTGTGTATCAACAGCAACAATCAGTGAGTTATAAAGATAGCTGCATGTATCAACATCTTCGTCGAGTTCATCCTGTGTACCACCAGCGTTATACGCAACGAGAGAAGCCTCTGCATATTCGTCTACGCCGTAAAGTTCATCTGGGAAGAGCTCTTCAGCACCGTAGCTGATTGCGTTTTCTCTGAGAGAGAGAACGAAAGCAATATTATATCCGTTATTAAGAACAGTCGTATAGCGGGCATCTGCTTCCTTAAGCTTAGCAAGGATTGCTTTGCCATCTGTTGTGTCGTATGCAATATCATAAGCGGCATTAACAGCAGCTACACCGGCATTGAAGTTCTTAACATCGTATTCGTCGAATCCACGAGCGATAATAAGAGCGTATTTGTCTTCAAGCTCAATAGCTTTTGCGAATGAAGTATAAAGAGCGTCGAAGTTGTCGATATCTGCATCGAATTCAGCCTGAGTTCCACCAGCGTTGAAGTAATCGAGGCATTCATAAGCGTACTCATCAACAGCAGCGAATTCTTCAGGATAAATTTCGTCAGCACCAACAGCAATAGCTTCTTCTCTTGTTTCGAGAACCAGCTCGATTGCGTAACCATTAGCAAGAGACTGCTCATAGTCTGCCTGAGCAAGAGAAATACTTGCGTAGATTGCAGCACCATCAAGCACTCCGCTGTCATAGTATGCATCTACCAAATCGTATGTAGCAGCGACAGCAGCATCACCGGCATCGATATCTTTATAATCGTAAACATCAAAGCCGTTGTCATAGATTGCATCGTATGCATTCTGAGCCAGACAAGCAGCTGTGAATGAATTAGCAATGTTCAGGAAATTATCTACATCTGCGTCGAACTCTTCCTGTGTACCCTCTGTGTTGTAATAAACAAGAGCATCATACGCAAGGTCATATACAGCATCGAAATCTTCCGCGAACAGCTCTTCTGCGCCAGCATCAACTGCTTCACCGTAAGCTACGATAACTTTGTCGACTTTCTGACCGTTAGCAACGAGCTGTGCATAAGCAGCAGCGATTTCTTCTGATTTTGCAAGAATAGCAGCAGAATCGCGAGGATCTTTAGCAGCCAGAACCTCAAGCTCTCCATAAAGAGCTTCACCGAGAGCAGCGTTCTTTGTATCAATCTCATCATATCCCGCAGCATAGGCAAGGTTACAGTCTGACTGAGCCTTTCCAAGGAATTTGAAAGCGTTATACAGGTTAACGTACTCATCAGCAGCTTTGCTGAATTTTTCCGGGTCTCCACCGGCCTTGTAAGCAGCAAGTGCTTCTTCATAGCCAGCATCCACTTCAGCAAAATACTCATCGAACAAATACTTTGCACCAGTTTTGAGCGCAGCATTACGAGCACTGTCTACAGCACTAATTTTTCCGGCATTAATAGCGGCCCAATCCGGTCCCGTCTCAGCAACCACTGGTTCCGGTGCTGGAGTAGGAGCTACTGGCTCCGGAGCTACTTCCGTAGGGGTAGGTTCTTCTGGTTCTGGAGTTGACTCACCACAAGCAACGAACAGTGAGAGAATCACACACAGAAGAAAAATACGGAACAGAACTCTTTTCATATTTCCTCCTAATTTAATTGACTCTGTTAGCATTCCTACCGATTTTTCGCAAAATCGATAAAGATATCTTAGTAAACAGGAATCTTTTTTTTGTTCAGGTCGTCTAGTTTTTAAACATACCTAGCAAATAGCATACACCACTTTTCTAAATGTTACAACTTATTTCTTAAAAGAAAAAAAAACTTTACCGTAAAAAATTTTCATATTTCAGAATATAGTGATATACTTCAAGCAGAATTCTTCAGGAGGACTAAAAAATGGCTGATGATTTCTCATTCAAGATAGTGAATTCCCTGGGTGCTTTCTCAAAAAGCAAGAGCGGCTGGCTTACAGAACTGAACCTGGTTTCTTGGGGAGAACGGGATCCAAAATACGATATAAGAAGCTGGTCTCCGGATCACAACAAAATGGGCAAAGGGATTACGCTTACAAAAGAAGAGCTTATTGCCCTTAAAGAACTTCTGAACAATACGGAAATCAATTGATTTCGTAATCACTGAGTGCAGATCCTTTTTTAATGCACAGACAGTAAACGAGGGTCTGCATACTTACAGCTTCCACAGCAGCTCCTGACGAACGGATAAGCATATCCGTGTCGGAAAGGAGCGATATTGCATCTTCCGTTTCCGCAAGATTCCAGATGCGGGCTGCCGCCCTATACTTCTGCTGCATTTTTTTCGCCTGAAAGCCATTTATCTTAAGATTAAAGTCTGACAAGCCACCTTCTTTGGCAAGGGTGTGCCAAACTTTGAGTTTTCTGAAACACCAGGTCAAACCGGCAATCAAAGACACGTAATTAGAGTCTTTTGAGTTACGAAGCTTCTGTAATATAGAAAGAGATTCGGAAAGCCTTGTCTGCGGCTCATGCTCGGCGGCAGCCATAGCATCAAAAAGCGTGAATGCCGACTCTTCTCTGTTATGAGCCAATATTGAATCAACATCATCAACAGTAACAGTATGGCCTTTTTCAAAGCACACAAAAAAACGCGAGCATTCGTTCCGCAAAGCTTCCGTATTGTTTTCCACAAGAGAAAGAATGCTGTCCACCGCATCGGGCTCCAGACTGTACCCATTTTTTCTGAAAAAAGATTCGAGCCACTGTTCTTTGCGGTCATCGAACATTTCCCAGAAGATTTTCCTGTTCTCTTTAGGGACAAGGGCCTCCAGTTTTTTATCTACGGATGTTTCGTCCGAAATGAGGAAAAGCCATACATCATCAGATTTGACGGATTTCTGCTCCTCGCACCATTCCGAAAGCAACTGTATATCTTCTTTCTTTTTTAAAGCCTCTGCACCGCGCAGAACGACGAATCGCGCCGGAACGAAAAGGTTTCCGTTCCGTAGCAACGAAAGCACGTCATTAAGAGAAACATCGGAGGTATAAAGCTGATGGTAATCTATGGAACCGAATTTCTTCCCCGCCGCACGTTTTGCTTCCGCTACGGCATCGTTTCTTTCACCGAATTCTGGGCCTGTATAAAGGTATATAGGAACGGAATACATCAGTATGAGCGTATTATATTAGAAAGCTTTCCGATAATCCTGACATTCTGACAATAAATAGGATTAAACTCGGGGTTTTCCGGCTGAAGTCTTATACGTTCCGGCTCTTTGAAGAACCGTTTAAGCGTAGCGGAATCGTCAAGGACAGCGACAACAATATCTCCGTTCTGCGCGGTGCAATCCTGCCTTATGATAGCAAGGTCGCCGTCGAGTATACCTGCATTAATCATGCTGGAACCGCGTACATGAAGCGCAAAATACTTACTTCCCGGAGCAAGCATGCTGTCAGGCAGTTTTACGTAACCTTCAAAGTTTTCATCGCAAAAAAGCGGTTTTCCCGCGGCAACAGTACCAATGACCGGTATTTCAACCACCTTTCGGCCGCGCATTTCAGGACGGTCATCTATAAGAACCTTAAGTGACCGGGAGCGTTTTTCCGACTGAGAAAGGTATCCCTTCTTACGCAATGCGGCTATATGATCCTGAACTGCTTTTAGGGAAATTGAAAAATACTCTGCCGTCTCCCTGACCGTAGGGGGACATGTGTTTGCGTCAGTATAACTTTGAATAAAACGAAGTACCTGAAGCTGTCTGTCTGTAAGTTCTTTCATTATACTATACACTTTACAATATGTTTTTAAAAAAAACAATACGCAAAATGAAAAGAAACTTATTCTTCTTCGAATTTATTCTCAAAAAGATTGTAAATGGCATCGACAGCGGCTTGTGCGTCACTTCCCTCTGCTTTAAGAGTAAGGACGGTATTGTATCCTGCCGCCATAGTAATGACACCCATTATGGACTTGGCATTTATCGTCGTCGAGTCTTTCTCGATAAGTATTTCAGATGCAAATTTATTGGCTGTCTGGGCGATAAGCGCAGCCGGACGTGCATGAATACCAGCGCGGTTTCTTACAGTAAGAAGTTTTTCAACAGATGCCATTTTATTCTCCTATGAACGCCTGAAAACGCCGTGAACAGCATCAGGCTAAGTATGCAAGGGTTGCCAGAAAACAAAGAACCGGCAGCCCTTATACATCAAGGAACATCAGTTTAAAAGCCGTTTGGCTTAAAACCTGCCCCTAATACGAATCATCACTTCCATCATAAACGGACTGAGCCTGTCCGTTTTCTATCCATTTAAGGACGTTCTGATTAAAATCACGGGCAGAATTGTATCCCATGAATTTTAACCGCTCATTCATCGCAGCAGTTTCTATTATAATAGGAACATTTCTTCCTGGTTTTACAGGAATCTCAAGCAGAGGGATCTTAACCCCCAGAAGCTCCATATTATTTTCTTTCGTTCCTAACCTGTCGTATATCTTGTTTGTATCCCATTCTTCAAGTTTAACGACAAGCTGAACTTCTTTCTGCTCGCGAATAGCACCAACACCATAAAGCTGCTCGATATTGATTATACCCAAGCCCCTTATTTCCATGTGGTGACTTATAATCTTATTGGCACCCCTGCCAAGCACGGAGTTACCGTTTACACAGCGGATCTCAACAATGTCGTCGGCAACAAGACGGTGGCCACGCTCTATAAGCTCCAATGCTGTCTCGCTCTTTCCAACACCAGAATCGCCTATAAGGATAATACCAACACCAAAGACTTCAACAAGAACGCCATGCATTGTCTTTTTAGGCGCGAATATGTTGGAAAAAACACGCAAAAGCCTTGATGAAAATTCGGTAGATTCAAGATCGGTGGAAAGAACAGGGCAACCGGCGTCTTCTGCCAGCTGGCTGAACAATTCCGGAATTTCCAAGCCATGTGTAAAAATACAACAAGGAATAGTATAAGTAAAAAGCTGATTTATTGTATCGGTATTGTTTTCAGATATAAGTTTACGAAGATAAGCGACTTCACCGCGTCCAAAAACTTGAATGCGCTGATAGGCAAAAGACTCAAAGAATCCGGACAAAGCGAGTCCAGGCCGGTTGATATCCGGTATTGTAATCTTCCTGTCCAGGCCACGGCGGCCATTTACACAACGAAGATCAAGTGAGTTATGCCCTTTCAGGTTCATGTCCAGCAGGGCCAGAACCGTAAAGTCTTTATCAGTCATATCGGAAATATACACGCATCAGCAAGAATTTTCAACAGGTGCACGTCATTTGCACCTGTTGAAGCTTTCGCTATTTCTGCTGATACTTGTCTTTCTCTTTCTTTATTTTAAGGTCGAGCATGTCTATCATTTTATTCAGACATGTTGCGAACTCGTAATCATCTGTTTCAACGTGGGCTGTTGTTCCCCACTTAAAATTCAGTGTTGTATCAAAATAATATTTTTTATCTTCCTTAACTTTAACAGCACAGCTGACAATAAGGTCATCCGCATATTTGATGCGTTCAAGTTTTTTGTCTACAAGATCCTGCTGATCCTGATCCATAGTAAAACCTACAGAATTAACGGTTATGTTCATATGACCTCCTGGTTCCGCCGTAACGGCGATTTAAAACTGATGGAGCTTATGCACTCCGATAACTCTCCCATGAATTCAGTATAATGCCGGATAGTGCCAAACGCAAAGAAAAAATCAATTGAATAAAGTAAATTTATACTATTTACGATCGAAGGAAGATTTGATATTCAGCTCCGCCCTGTACTTTGCTACAGTACGACGGGCGATTTTAATGCCTTTTTCCGCCAGTTTTTCTGCAAGCTTTTCGTCCGAAAGTTTTTTACCGTTACCAGAAGCTTCATGCTCCGCAAGAATTTTCGCAATTTCCTGTTTAACGCTTTCTTTTGAAGGACCGTCACCGTCCGAAGCAATTGAGTTCGTGAAAAAATAACGTATCTCGAAAAAGCCCCATTCACAGCGGATGAACTTACCGTTCGCAATACGTGAAATAGTTGCAGGATGTACGTCTATTGCTTCGGCAACTTCCTGCATTTTGAGCGGCACAAGGTTTCCCGGTCCTTTGTGGAAAAAAAGCGATTGCTTGCCCACGATGACGCGAAGCGCATTATACACCGTCATAGTACGCTGCTGGACAGCATTTATAAACCAATCGGCTTTTTTTATAGATTCAGCTGCGAACTTGCCGGATTCCCCACCCGAGGAAGCCATCTCTTTGAACTCACTTGAAACGCCTATTTCCGGCAAAGAGCCTTTTAACATTTCGACAGTGAACTCACCGGCTCCGTTCTCAATTTCCTCGTCCGTGCTTTTTCGTATAAAAGCATCAGGTTCTACATAAGAAACAGTATCGCCATCGGAAAACTGGCGTGCCGGATACGGATCCAAAGACTGTATAAAAGACAATGCATCCGTGACTGAAGCAACCGTATGATGACGAGCCAAAAGCGGATCGCGTTCCGCCAAACCGTTAAGTATGTGCTGAGGGCGCGCTTTTTCAAGCAAATAAAAATAATCCTGAAGGATTGTTATGGCAAGTGATGGAGCATTTTCTGCTGCCTGTGCCTGAAGCAAAAGGCTTTCTCTAAGATCTGCGCAACAAACGCCTACAGGATCAAAACCTTGAATAAGCGCAAGTGTTTCTTCAAGCAATTCCAGGCTTTCATCATAACGAAGCAGTTTTTTGCACGGACTTCGGAAATATCCCCTTGAATCAAGATTGCCTATTATCCGTTCTGCCAAGTTTTTTACAGGCTCGGAAACGTTTTTTTCTGAAAGCTGAACAAGAAGATGCTCCTGCAGAGTTTCTGCCGGCTGCGCGACGCTTTCCAAAAAACGCTGATGAGTATCGCTGTCAGAAGACGAAACGTACACCGGGTCTTTCAAGATTTCCATCGCCGGATTAGACTCAACCTCTTCGTAGATGCGCTCCCTAAGCTGATCCATCGGCATAGCAAGTATGTTGATGGTCTGTATCATCTGCGGAGAAAGCTTTTGTTGTTGAGCCAGCCGTTGCGTAACGGACATTTCCATTGAGGCCATGCCATAGTGTAGCACAAACACAGCCGATTTGGTATATTTTCCATATGGAAAAAATCAACACTTACGGATTAACGGTTCCGGAAATTCTGCTTCCGGCAGCCACAACAGATTTGAAGGCATGGGCTGTAATAGCCTGTGACCAGCACACACAGGACAGGGAATACTGGAAACGCTGCGAAGCAACGGCAGCAGGAAAACCCTCTACGCTTCATATAATTCTGCCAGAAGTATATCTTGGTGACGCAGACAAACAGGAGCGCATAAAATCCATTCACTCCGCAATGGAAAATTACCTTAAAGACGATGTTTTTTCTGCGGCAAAAAAATGCTTTATATATATAGAAAGAACTACATCATATGGAAGAGTCCGAAAGGGACTTGTAACAGCACTTGACCTTGAAGCATATGAATGGGAGCCTGATTCAAAAGCCCTTGTACGCGCAACAGAGGCGACAATTGTGGAGCGCATCCCTCCAAGAATGGAAATACGCCGGGGCGCGGCTCTTGAAAGCCCGCACATCATGCTGCTTGCAAACGATAAGGCCAAGAAGCTTGTCGAACAGACGGGTGAACTTGCCAAGAAAAATCCTGCCACATACAGCACCGATCTTATGGAAAACTCCGGTAGCATAAAAGGCTGGATTGTAGACAGTGAAGAAGAAATGAATCATGTACAAGCAGCATTGGAAACGCTTAAAAAAGACGGAACCGGTGCAGACGGCTCATCGTTTTTGTTTGCTGTAGGAGACGGAAACCATTCGCTTGCGACGGCAAAAGCTGTTTGGAACGAGTTTAAGCTTAAAAACGGCGGCATAAAAGGTACAGACGGAAGAATCTCGATTCCCGCCGGATTTGAGAACCACAATGCACGGTACGCACTTGTTGAAATCGTGAACATTTACGACGACGGTCTTACGTTCGAACCAATTCACCGTGTTCTTTTTAACATGAAAGATACCGATGCAGACCTTCTTACACAGACGCTTTGCAAAAAGCTGGGCGGAACGGCGGAAGTTTGCGGCTCAAAAAAAGAGTTGAACGACAAAGTTTCTGCTTCCAAAGGGTTCATCGGTATAGTTACGCAAAAAAGCGGCTCGCCGGTTTATACGCTTATCCGTACCGATATTACAGATCTTGTCGTAAGCAAATTGCAGCCGGCTCTTGACGAGTTTCTTAAGGCGGCGCAGGATTCTGCCGCAAATGGCGGTAATACAGCTGGTAGCGGCGCATCAAAAGACGCAGCGACAAGCACGGCGCAAAAACCAGAAATAGATTACATACACGGTTCCGACGAAGTTTTCAGACTCGGTGAAAAACAGAATTCAATAGGAATACTGCTGCCGCCTATAGCGAAAGAAAGCTTTTTCAGCACAATCGCAGGAAACGGACCGCTGCCCCGGAAAAGTTTTTCAATGGGCGAGGCGAGCGAAAAACGGTTTTATTTTGAGTGCCGGGCATTATTTTAGAGCAAGGTTCGGTTCATTCGACACGGCCAGGCGGTGTGGGCTCTGGCAATAAAGCGCCCAGTCTTTCGTGCCGCGAGGGCAAAAAAATGGCTTCAGAACAAACATTCTGAAGCCATAAAGATTTTACCGGCGAAGAGACTTGAACTCTTACACCCTCGCGAGCAGCAGATTTTGAGTCTGCCGTGTCTACCATTCCACCACGCCGGCGAGTATTTTTTTGAGCCAGTTACGAAATCGACAAGATTTTAGAACCGCTCGTCTTTATAGACTAAAACGTACCAGAAAACACTGATTATTTCAAGGGGGAATAAACATGCTTCATATCGGATGTCACGAATCTTCTTCCGGAGGCTTTATTGCCATGGGCAACGAAGCTTTGGAGCTTAACGCAGATACTTTCGCTTTCTTTACAAGAAATCCACGCGGAGGACAGGCAAAACCCGTAGACAAAGCCGACACGGAAGCTTTCCGTAAGTTCGCTACAGAACATAATTTTGCACAGCTCGTTGCCCATGCACCATACACAATGAACCCATGTTCCGCCGATCCGCATTTGCGTGAATTTGCTCTTGAAATGATGATTGATGATTTGAAAAAAATGGAATATACCCCTGGCAACCTGTACAATTTTCATCCAGGAAGCCATGTACAGCAAGGCGCTGACGTAGGCATAGACCTTACCTCGACTCTTATTGCAGAAGCAATAAAAGCAACGCCGGAATGCACAACAACTTTGCTTATAGAAACAATGGCCGGCAAAGGTTCGGAAATAGGCAGAACATTCGAGGAAGTCCGGCAGCTTATAGACAAAGCCGAAGAAAAAGCTGGAAAAACGCTTGAAACAAGGCTCGGCGTATGTCTTGACACTTGCCATATATGGGACGGCGGATACGATATCGTATCTGATTTGGATGGAGTAATTACAAACTTCGACAAAATAATAGGATTAAAAAGGCTTCACGCCGTCCATCTTAACGACAGTCTGAATATACGCGGGGCACACAAGGACAGGCATGCAAAAATTGGAGAAGGCGAAATAGGAAAGGAAGCTCTTTTCCGCGTCATAAACCATGCGGCGTTGCGGAACCTTCCGTTTATTCTTGAAACACCGAATGAACACGACGGCTACAAAGCGGAAATCGCGATGCTCCGGGAAGCATACAAATAAGTTCAGCAGGCTTTCTGCTGCATACAGAGCATATTCTCGAACTCGTTTTTGGAAACAGGCTTGGAAAAGAAAAATCCCTGAATAAGGTCACAGCCAGAATCTTTAAGGAATTCAAGCTGGTTTTTGTTTTCCACACCTTCTGCGACTGTTTCAAGACGCAACTCACGAGTGAGCGAGAATATCGTTTTAAGTATGACCTGAGACGTTTTTTCGTTATCGCCCTGAAGGAATGACTGGTCAATCTTGATAACATCGAACGACTCTTCTTTTATCAGGTTAAGAGATGAATATCCGCGTCCAAAATCGTCTATAGAAACTCTGAATCCATCTTTACGCAGCCGTTTCGCAATATCTGTAAGGATTTTCTCATTTTCAAAGAAAGCAGACTCCGTTAGTTCAATTTCAAGTGATTTGGAAGGTATGCTGTACTGCTCCGCAATATGCTTAATTCTGTTGCAAAATCCAGGATTATAAAGATTAATCCGTGAAAAATTAACAGAGATAGGAACAACTTCAATATTCATGCTTAAAAAGTGTGACATAGTTTTACAAACTTCTTCGAACACATAAAAGTCAAGTTTGGGGATAAGCCCTGTATGCTCCAAAACCGGTATAAAATCAGAAGGAGATGTAAGCGAACCGTCTTCCTGCTGCCAACGGACAAGAGCTTCTGCTCCGGCTATTTTCTCCGAGCATGCATCATATTTAGGCTGGAACACAACTATGAATCGGTTTTCCTTAAGAGAATTCTCGAATGTGCTCGCAAGCTCCATTTTTGTCTGCTGTCGCATAAAAAGTTCGTCATTATATATGCCAATAAGGTTTCCGTAATTATCTTTCACAGAACGTGTTGCTACCTTTGCAAAACTGCGCATCTCCGAAACCGGAACAGAACGATCATTAACCACATACAAGCCAAAGTGCATCGTAATTGCATGAACAGCGATCGAACGCATAAGAACATCGTACCATTGAAGGATAGTCTCACACGCCTGGTTCTGTTCACCTTCTGCCAGAACATAGAAATGATCGCTTGAATTACGGCATGCTACAAGGCGTCCGTCAAAAAAGTCCTGAATGGAGAACGCCACGTATTTAAGAGCGGTTTCAGCCGCTTCTTTTCCGTGGACGCTTCTATAAAAACTGAAATTGTCTATATCGATATGCAAGATATACAGATTTTTTGCTTCGCTTGTTTCAAGCACAGCTTTACAAACCCTGTCAAATTCGGGCTCGGAAAACAGTCCGGTAAGCGCATCTATATCTGTCTCTTTATTAAGGAGTTTGGTCTGCTCGTTGTCTGCCTTTTTGGCTTTTCTTGATTTAAGCCATACTAAGGCACACAACAATAATACTCCACATAGAAACAAAGTAGCGATAATAATCAGAAGTTGATAAGTAAACATTTTGTTTTCTCACTTTTTGATCTCTGTTTTTTTACACTTTCCGATTTCTTGTTTACTAAACAATACACCATATATCTAAAAAAAGCAAATACTTTTTTTCATAAAAACCATAAAAATGCCTTATTTTATGCGATTTCCGCTCAAAAATTGAATTCTAAATTTTTTCTTAAATTTTTGATTTTAAGATGTTTAACGATATTATGAATTATTTATAGTCAGGTTCTTTAAAGACAGAACCGCGGATGCGTTTTAGATACTGGACTCTGCCTATCTGGAAGTATTTTTCTGTGCCGTCCGGTTGTAACAAAGCTTTCAAAATAGCATCGCCATTTTGTTTTTCAACGCGAACTGGCTGAACAAGATACGTAACGCTGTCGTACATAATGTTAAGTAAGCTTTCAGAAGCGATAGCGTGTTCCGTAACATGAATTTTACCAAGGAAGTCCATACCTGAAGCTTCGTTTTTTTCCGGACGCACAGAACCGGCCTGAAGTTGCTTTTCGTTCACAATTATTCGCCGCTGAATCCGCGATTTAAGTTCTTCTGTCTGTTCTACAGAAAGATTCATGCCGTCCACTATTTTGTTAAGTTTTTCAATGAAACCAGAAGCGGCTTCAGCTTTAGCGGTATCGTCAGCGGCAGAGTCCGTACCAGAACCGTCCATAAAGCTTTGTCCGCTCTGTTCGCTCTGTTCGCGCCGAGTTTCTGTGTGGTAAACCCTGGGAAACGGCGGGAATTCCTCTTCTGTACGGGTGTCTTTTATTGAGCCAATAAAGTTAAGACCGCTTTCCGCAATGACTGACATTGCTTCTTTACGCGTAGCAAAGTCGAGCAGGAATATGCCCGGCGCAAGTTTTTTCCGTATATAAGGCGCAAATTCCGGGTTTTTCTCCACGATGGCATCTTTTTCCGGCTGTATTTTAAGCACATACCCCATAAAAATTGATGCCGCATTGTAACCGTCATACCAATCCGCGAGCGAAAACACAATGTTTTGGGGCAGCTCATGTGCAAGAACTTCTCGCACGGAATGTTCTATTGCAACCGGAGTATTTCCAGCGTCAAAACTGCGCATAACAGCCGATTTCGTTATTTCAAGCTGAAGAATCTTTTCAAAACGAACAGGAACTGATATTTCCGCGAGCGGCAAAAGTTTTTTGAGCGGCAAGCCTGGCAACACGGTTAAAGAGAAGCCGCTATCTATACTTGCATATGGCGCGGCATCAACTTTTTCCGGCACAACCGTTCCAGGAAGCGGAGTCCGCACAAAAACAGCGTTGCCATCAGCATCCTTTCCGGCATTATAAATAAGCCCAAGCTGTTCTATTACCTGAAAAAGCGTCTCATCAGTACACTCGGATGCATAATCCGCTCCGAAAACAGAAGGCTCACGGCTTTCCGCACGCTGAAGAATCGCCGCAAAACGGCCGGAATGAAGTGATCGCGCGGGGCTTTTTAACTCTCTGTGCAAAAAGATGTTCCGCAAAAAAACTTCTTTTGTAAAACCGGAATCTGGTATTTCTGCAATAATGTCCCTGACAAGCTGTGCATAACTTTGGAGCACCCCGCGCGGAAAGTGCCCTGACGCGGCCGCCGCAATGTAAGAGTATTGCGAAGCTTCATCAAGTTCGGCGAACTGCATCCACCGTTTTGTTTTTACCGAAAACCCGCAGTCCGTCATACGGATAAGACTTAAATTAGCGAGCGCGCTTACGACAAGGACAAAGAAACTGCAGTTATCGGAAGTATCACCGGTTGCTGAAGTCTCGTTGGAATCAGCGTATGAGGGGAAAACTTGCTGCACTACAACTTCGTAACGTTTTTTCAGGCTTCCGTCGGCTTTGCAAAGCTCCGGGTTTTCGAGCAAAAACGAATATGCGGCGGCAAGAAACTCTGGGGAAAGCCTACAAGACGGCGCAACATCTGACGCTTCGCCAACGGTCGCAACTTTTGCCGCGGGCAGCAGATTGTTCCGTTTCAAAAGTGGTAAAAGCACAGTCTCTAGCAGTGGGTTCAGTTCAAAAACAACGCGCCCGGTTTCTTTATCAGGGTGACGATAAATAACAAGCCGCTCTTCCAAGTTCATAAGCTGCTCATAAAGTGCGGCATACGTCATGGATGATGAAAAAAGTGCATGAAGTTTGTCTTTAGTAGCCGATGAAAATTCTTTTACAGCCGTAACAAGCTCCAAATCAGTTTTGGACAACAGCTGCAAAATCATCTGCTTGTTATCTTCTTTTCGTAAAAATGCGCTCAAATCCTCAATAAGCCGCTGTTTATTGTATGGCGTTTTTATCTCGCCCAAATACATCCGGATAATCTCGAAAAAATGATGATCGGGCATTACAGAAAGAGATTCTCGCCATAAAAGGATTTTTGCCGCCATATCCGTCACAGGTATTCACCCCCTGTCTGACAATCTATTTCATCCGGCAGTTCATCGAGCGCACGTATCAGTTTGTATGTATATCCTTGTTCCGCGAGGAATTTTTGTCTATTGGTACCAAAATCTTCTTCAACGGTACCACGTGAAATCAGCGTGATGAAGCGTGCTTTCCGCTGTTTGGGGCGCAAAATGCGTCCAAGACGCTGCGCCTCTTCCTGACGGCTTCCAAAAGTTCCCGAAACCTGAATAGCCATTGACGCATCCGGCAAATCGATTGCGAAATTCGCGACTTTCGACACGACAAGAATCCGTATCTCGCCCTTTCTGAACTTGGAATAGATTTCATCACGCTCTGCCGTGTTCGTTTTTCCGGTGATTATAGGCACCTTAAGAAGTTCCGCAATTTCATACAGTTGATCAAGATATTGCCCGATTATAAGGATTTTATCCTGCGAAAATCTTTTTACAATTTCTTGAACAGCAGGAATTTTCTCCGGATTTTCGCTCGCTATGCGGTGTTTAATCCTCGTACCGGAAACAGCATATTCAAGTTCTTTTTCCATCGGCATATCCAGGCGGTACTCAATGCACTCCGCGTCGGCAATCCAGCCCGATGTTTCAAGCTCTTTCCACGGAACATCGTACCGCTTTGGGCCTACAAGACTGAAAACATAGCCTTCACAACCGTCTTCGCGCACAAGCGTCGCCGTAAGCCCGACGCGCCTTGTTGCCTGAAGTTCCGCCGTCACCCGGAAAACCGGAGCGGGAAGCATGTGAACCTCGTCATAGATGATAAATCCCCACGGACGCTCGCGGAAAAGCTGGAAATGCGGATACGGTCCTTCTTTTTCAGGCCGCCACGTAAGAATTTGATACGTTGCAATTGTGACAGGCTTTATCTCTTTAGTTTCGCCAGAATACTCGCCAATTTGGTCGCGCGTAAGGTTTGTTTTATCGAGCAGCTCGTCTACCCACTGGTGAACAGCTGAAATGTTTGTCGTAAGGATGAGTGTGCTTGTTTTCAGCATATCCATGATGACCATGCCGACAATCGTTTTTCCAGCTCCGCATGGCAGCACTATCGTTCCAAAGCCGGTGCCGGGCCGTTTGTCGCCCACAAGAGATGCGGCGGCTTCGCTCTGGTATTTGCGGATGTGCAAGGCTTTTCCGCTGGTGGCGGTTTCTTTTAGTGAAACTTCAAGCGGTTCGCCGTCGCGCAAAGGTACTTCGTCTTTCACCGGCCAGCCGAGTTTAAGAAGCTCTTGTTTTACTGTGCCTCTGTCCGTAACGGCAAGTCGGAACAAAAAAACGGGTTTTTGTGGTGCAGTTATGCCACGTGTGCTTTCTGTATCTGCACCAGCGAAACCGGCCGAACTGCCGCCAACCGCCGTGTTCGCCGCAGAAGCCGAGCTGCGTGTGTCCTGCACCGGCGTAAGATACTTCATCATCGTGCGCTGAGCTTCTATTTCTTTTGCGACTTTTGCGGAGCCGGTCTCCAAAAGCAGGGTGTCCGGCATTTTTACCGCCGTGTTTTGCACGTTGTCGTCAGCGGGACTGTCGCCTTCCGCTGGCTCCGATGCCAGGAAAAAGTCGGGTATCATGCGTATTTTTCCAAAACGCTCCGCCGTTTCTTTTATCCATGCACAAACAATCTGCGGAACATCGTAGCGGGAAAACTCTGTAAGAACTTTTATTGCGTAATCAGGAGTAAAACCGACACTGGCAGCGTTCCACAAAGAAAGCGGAGTCAACCTGTATGTGTGAAGATGTTCCGGTGAACGCTCCAGTTCCGCGAACGGCATGAGCGCGTTCCGGCATTCGTCTGCATTCGGGGCGTGAACATCAAGCAAAAGAGTTTTATCACTTTGTACAATCAGCGGTTTGTAGTCCTGCATAAACTACTATTTTACTTTAAATAGAATCAAACTTCAATAACACGCATTAGTTGTACGTATCCTTTTAAAATTTTATAAGAAAATATATTAGTTTTTCAAAAATAGTGTGTTATAATATTTACTATGTCCGACATTACAAAAACTAAGGTCGATTTAGCAAAAATAAAGAAAGCGGTGCAAGTCGGTATACCTTTGTCTGTAACGACATACACTTTTCCTCACGAAGCAGAAGTTTATATTTCTGAAGTTATAACTGCGTTCTTCAAAGAAATAAAACAAGAAGACATGACTGAGTATATTATCTACAGCATGAACGAGCTTATAACGAATGCGAAAAAAGCCAATACAAAACGCATTTATTTTAAGGAAAAGGATTTAGACATTAACAACCAAGATGATTACGATCTTGGAATGAAGACTTTCAAAAATGATACGATGAGCAACATAAAGTATTATCTGAACAAACAAAAGGAAGACGGATACTTTGTAAAGCTCGTTCTTCAGGCAAAAGAAGACACAATCCTTATTGAAATACATAACAATTCTGCGCTTTCGTTCTTTGAATACAAACGGATTCATGACAAGATAGCCAGAGCCGAGCAATACGATTCTGTAGACGAAGCATTTAATCAGATTATTGACGATACAGAAGGCGCCGGCCTTGGACTTATCATAATGATACTTATGCTCAAAAAGCTTGGAATAAGCAGCGAGCATTATCAGGTAATTTCTGACAGCAACGAAACGATAAACAAAATCACGCTTCCCCTTACTGCTTACAGTATTTCCAGTTTGAATGAGCTTTCCAAAGAATATGTAGAGATAATCGATGCTATCCCACAGTTCCCTGACAACATTAACAGTATCAACAGACTCTTGAATCAACCAGATATGAAGCTTTCTGACGTAGCGGAGCAAATATCGAATGACATTGCTCTTACGGCGGATTTGCTCAAGATTGTCAATTCTGCGGCATTCTCGCTCGTTACACCGTGCCGTAGCATTCCTGATGCCGTTAAGCTTGTTGGAACAAGAGGCATAAAAAATCTGCTCTACTCTATTGGTTCTTTGAAATCACTTGAGAAATTCTCTCCGGAGCAAAAAAATCTTTGGAACCATTGCGCAAAAGTCGCGTATTATGCGAAATACATAACGAAAACATTTTATCCTAGCTCACGTGAACTCAGCGAAGATATATATGTCTGTGCTTTGCTGCACGATATGGGACGCGTTGTATTCAATGTCGCGCATCCGCAGATGATTGAAAAATTCAAGCAAAAATGCCGCGAACATATATTAAGTATGGATGTGTTCGAACGGATAACTGCCGGACTTAATCATTCAGAAATCGGTGCGCAAATTGCAGAAAAGTGGAATTTCCCTGATGTGATAGTAAATGCGATAAGATATCACCACGAGCCGCTTTCTGCACCAGAAAAGATGCGGACAATTGCAGCAATCGTATATTTTGCAAACATGATTTCTAACTACCAGGACGAAACGGTTGAGTTCTATCAGTTTGAGCCTGTTATTCTGAAACTCTTCAAGATAAAAAAAGAAGAACAGCTTAAAGCTTTTTCTGATACGCTTGCGGTAAATTATTCAAATTCTTTGATATAATTTTTCAGGGTGATTTTCCGCGCCAGGATCACTTTTCAAGCGATGCTACCCAACACTGCATCAAAACTCCGAACGCCACCCCAACATTAAGCGATGCTTTTATACCTTTCATCGGGATTGTCACACAGCCATAAGTTGCTTTTGAGAGCGCGTCCGGGCTTATTCCCAGTTCTTCAGAGCCGATTATTACAAGCCCTTTTTTTGGAAACTTGAATTCCGAAATGTCCGTCCCGCCTGTTTCAAGCGAAAAAACAGCAACGTCTTTTGGAAGCTCTGCAATTACCTCGTCGAGCGGCTTACGTTCCCACGGCAGCAGTTTGTCACAGCCCATTGCGGAGCGGACTGCGCGCGGATGCTCAGGTGGCGTGCAAAATGGTGAAATGAATAGTTTTTCCGCGCCGAACGCTTCTGCTGTTCTGAAAATTGAACCCAAATTGAATGGGGAGCGGATATCTTCCGCGTACACATAAAGCCCCGGAAAAAAGTCGCGTTTTTCAGTGACAGGCTCGTCAGGCGCGGCTGAATTGAGGTGCGGTGCGATGACTAAATCCCATTCAGCGGGGAATGTTCCAATTATTGCAAGCAGGTGATTCCGCGCGCAGTTGCAGGCGCGGCGTTCGTCGAAAACCGGGGCAGAAAGCAGCCTTCTGAGCTCACTTTGGGCTTCTTGCGGCAGCTCCGGATCTTTTAGCAAAAGCTCCACAAGTTTTTTTGTGTATTCAGCACGCGGCATATTCTTGAATGCATATTCGTGACCGCGTTCAGCTATGCCAGCTATATCGCGCTCCAATGCACCAAACGTCAACGCCAGCTTTCGCCGTCTTTGTCCGCCGTTAAGCTGCCAAAGCTTTTCTGGTTCTATCATACAATTAATATGCCTGTTTTATTAAGTCAAAAAGTTCGTCGGCGGACATAGAGCGTGGCAAACTCGTCATAAGCTCAAGCTGACCGGCGTTTTCTGCCGCAAGAGCCAGCTGCTCTATCGAAACACCCATGTCTTTAAGCCGCGCCGGAAGGTTCGCTATTGCGATACGCTCCCTTATACTTTCAACAAGTGCGTTCACAGCCGTATCATTGCTGCTTGTATCTGAGGCTACGTTCAGAATGCGGGCAATTTTTGCAAGCTTGTCCGACTTATATTTTGCCGCATCTTCTATTATATATGGGAAAAGTATTGTAGTTACTACGGACCTTGGCAGCTTGTACTTTGCGTTTATAGTACATGCAAGCAGCGATGCGGCACCGGCAGGACTCATGCCGGCGGCAAGAGAGGCCATACATCCGCCCTGAATAAGCAAAAGTTCCGGCGGCACTGCCGTTGTGAGAGACGGCTTGGAATCAAGGCCGCAACTTAAAAGTTCAATAGCCTTTTCATTTATCGTGTCAGAAAAGAAGCATGCTTTTTGCGAAATATAGCTTTCTATAGCAATGCAGAGCATTTGTAATGATATAGAAGAAACTTGATTTTCTGTAAGGCTCACGCACAAGTTCGGGTCAAAAAGCGCAAGCTTACATGTATTCTGCCGGATAGGAAGAAGCTTAAGTTTTTTGGTCCGCGCATCTATGATAGGTGTTTTGTCAGCGAACAAAAACAAATCGTGCATTGTGGTTGGGACGCAAATCAACGGCAGTGCGCCAGAAACTGGTGTTGCACCGTCCAAATAGTCGTACACACTGTGTGATTCATGAATTAAGGTAGCAACAGCTCTTCCTAAGTTTTCTGTCTTTTGTCCGCCAGCACTTATAACTCCGTGGATATGTGCTTTCCGCGCCAGCTCCAATGCTGTTTGCAGGACTGTCGTATCTGCCGCAGAGGGAATCTCGTCAAAAACAAAAAACTCAATATTCCTGTCAGAAAGTGATTTTTTCAGTTTGTCAGATATACCGTATTCACCAAGCACAGGATCAAGGATGAGCATAAAACGTGTTCCCCATTCCTGTACAAACTGTCCGAGTCTGCTCGCCGTATAAGAACCGAGCGTTATGTTAGGTGATATTCGTAATGTAAAATCTGCCATTTTAGTGCCTGCTGTCGTATCTAAAATCAGTCTTACTTTTGAAACTGTTTCTATATAATATCATACAATATTTAAAAAAGATACAAAAAAAGGCGGAAACATTGTTCCGCCTTTTGTTCAACAAAGGTTAGGTTTTAATTAAAAACCAAAGCTGCTCATAATTTTATCCGCTGTTGACTCAATAACTGCGGAATTTAAATAAGACGGATCACTGATTTTTGCTTTAATCTCAGCTACAAGGTCGGCGCGTACATCAGGTGTTTCTTTTGCAACTTCTGACATATAGTAAACTTCAGCCATTTCTCTTGCTTCGTCAGAAATGCTTACGCTGTCCGAACTGGTCTTTACAGCTGCTTTTGCCGTTGCTTTTTGAGTACTCTTAATACTGTCCAGTGGGTTTATTCCACCAAGTCTATCTATCATCATCCTCGACCTGCCTTACCTTTTTATCGGTATCTTCCTCTGTAAGTTGAGCGCTTTTATTTCCTGAACCAAATACAGCGAACTCTCCAAGTATCTTGCTTCTACTTGCAAAGTCTGCCTGCACCTGTCCGGCAGACCCCTCCACAATTTCCTCATGCAGTTTGGTCAGCTCACGGCCTACAACAACATGACGCTCATATTCAATATCGGCAATATCTGCCAAAAGTTTAACAATTCTGAACGGAGATTCGTATAAAACGAATGCCCAGCCCGTAGCCATTAATTCTCTAAGCCTGGCGCGCCTTCTGCCCGGTTTTGGCGATAAAAAACCTTCAAAAATTACAGTTTTTCCGCCCGGTCCAGCGACACTTAATAACGTCGCAAAAGCCGAAGCTCCAGGAATAGGAACAACTGTATGTCCGGCTTCACGCGTCATTTTGACAAGCACCGCGCCAGGATCACTTATTCCAGGTGTTCCTGCATCGCTTGCAAAAGCCACGTTTTTGCCTTCATCAAGCAGACTGATAACTTTTTTCGCGGCAATTTCCTCATTTTGGGAACGGCACGAAATAAGCGGCTTGCGTATCTCAAAATGCGTCAAAAGTTGCAGCGTATGCCGGGTATCCTCTGCTGCGACAACATCAACAGACTTGAATGTTTCCAATGCACGGTACGTGATATCGCCCAAATTGCCTATTGGTGTTGCTACTATATATAAAACCGACACAAAATTATTATACATTGATTTTTTTGATGTGTAAATATTTGTTTTCGCGGGTTATTGAGAAATCAATCTATATCCCGATATATAATAGTATGAATTCATCACTTTTATGGATGTTCATCCTCATTGGAATAAGTGTTCTCATTATCCTGCTTTGTTTTAAATCCGGACTTTTCGGAAATGGCAATAAAAACGATTCTAATAGAAAGAAACCGAAAGGCGAACCAAAATCAAACTGCCCGATATGCAACTCCCCGCTTTTTCAGGGCGAAAATATAATCTCGCGCGTCTATAAAGGTACAGACAAAACAGACCAGGCTTGTACGATTCTTGGCTGTCCGCACTGCTATCCAAAAACAGAACCCGGCATACAAAGGGTATGTCCAGTGTGTCATCAAAATATTCCTCTTAACGGTCATCTTGATGCTCATCTTTTTTTGCGCGATACAGGAAAAAGACACGTCCATATAACCGGCTGCACAGAATGCCACAAGAAAAACAAAAAATAACTTATTGCAGTATAATCGCTTAGGTGAAAATCTCCAAAATCTAAAAATTTTTGTGCAAATTTTTTTAAAAAAGTGTTAAGTCTTTTTTCCAATCTCCGATTATAAATGTAGCAGGACACGAAGTCCTCCTGAAATCGTTACTAATTAGTGCAGCAAAGTACACTGCATACGGTCTGGCGTTGTCAGACGCAGGCATACAGCTGGCTAAAAACGATACAGTAAATTCAAGGAGATACAGTATGGTTATTAATCACAACATGAGTGCAATGTTCGCACAGCGTCAGACCAATGCGACGAATCTGTCAACACAGAAAAACATGGAAAAGCTTTCATCCGGCTTGAGAATCAATCGCGCCGGTGACGATGCTTCCGGTCTTGCAGTGTCAGAGAAGATGCGCGGACAGATCCGTGGTTTGAACCGGGCAGCTAAGAACATTCAGGACGGTATTTCTTTCATCCAGACAACAGAAGGTTATCTGCAGGAAACAACCGACATCGTACAGAGAATCCGCGAGCTTGCAATCCAGGCTTCAAACGGTATCTACACAGAAGAAGACCGTATGCAGATTCAGGTCGAAGTTTCTCAGCTCGTTGCCGAAGTAGACCGCATCGCAAGCCAGGCACAGTTCAATGGTTTGAACCTGCTCACAGGCCGCTTTGCTCAGGATACAGGTACAAACACAGTAACGGCTTCAATGTGGCTTCACGTTGGTGCTAACATGGATCAGCGCGTACAGATGTTCATTGGTACAATGACAGCGTCAGCACTCAACCTGCGCACGATTGGTACAGAAGAGATCATGACTCTGCAGGATCCTGATTCAGCAAACCGTGCTATCGGAACTCTTGATGAGGCTCTGAAGAAAATCAACAAGCAGCGTGCAGACCTTGGTGCATACCAGAATCGTCTTGAGCACGCATACACCGGTGTTACAGTCGGTGCTGAGAACTTGCAGGCTTCAGAATCCCGCATTCGCGATACTGACATGGCTACAGAAATGGTTGAATATACAAAGAACCAGGTTCTTCAGCAGGCCGGGACAGCAATGCTTGCTCAGGCGAACCAGTCTTCTCAGAACGTACTC